>ERZ802819.117-NODE-117-length-49192-cov-9.86444_pt1 | contig 49192 bp, 46 predicted proteins | sample MGYA00345647_ERZ802819 | MGnify/ENA primary metagenome ERZ802819 (study PRJEB30503, sample SAMEA104212355) | marine metagenome | biome: Westerlies Biome; feature: [SRF] surface water layer (ENVO:00010504) within the epipelagic zone...; material: water...
ATGATGTCTTTTGTATCCAACTTATGACCCTCCCTTGCCGCAAATCTTCGGCAAAGCAAAACATCGAGTTGTGCAGATCGCGAAACTGCTCTTCATAATAAGACTACCATCCTAAAACGCCTAATCTCACCGCACCCACATTACAGAATCGCCAAAGCGGCAGCAGCCTCCACATCAACGGAAACCAACCGCGAAACTCCAGCCTCTTGCATTGTCACACCCATCAGATAGTCCGCCATCTCCATCGTGATCTTATTGTGGGTAATCACCAAGAACTGCACATTTTCTGACATCTCTTTAATTAAACCGGCGAATCGCGTGACATTAATATCATCCAATGGCGCATCGACCTCGTCCAACAAGCAAACCGGACTCGGATTAAGGTGGAAAATTGAGAAAATCAACGCGACTGCCGTCATAGCTTTTTCCCCACCGGACAGCAGATGGACACTAGCGTTACGTTTTCCGGGCGGTTGCGCCATCAAAGACACACCTGTGTCGAGCATGTCATCCCCAGTAAGTTCCAAATAGGCATGGCCACCACCGAACACTTTTGGAAACAACTCGGACAATTTGCCGTTCACGGCCTCAAACGTATCTTTAAAACGACTGCGGGTTTCCCGGTCAATTTTGGCAATCGCGTCTAAAAGGGTCTGCATGGCGAGTTCTAGATCTTCGGCCTGAGCATCTAGATACTGTTTGCGCTCCGATTCTTGGTCATACTCCTCGATGGCGGCTAAATTGATTGCCCCAAGACGCTGGATTCGACGCCCCATACGTTCCAATTCGTCAGCCCAAGCCTCTTCACTGGCCTCCTCAGGGAGTGCCGCTTGCACATCCGCTAAGTCATGTCCCGTAGCTTGGAATTGGTCCAGAACATTAGCCTCTTGCACTGCCATGCCCTGCCGCTCTACCCGCGATTGCTCCAAATGACCGCGCACCTGCTCAACCTGCGATTCGATCTTTTCCCGCTCAACTTGCTGACTTTTAATACCTTCTTCAATGCTGGCCAGCGCTTGGCGAACGATGTTTAACTGCGCTTCAACCTCAACCCGCGCGGCCAACTTATCCGTCAGTTGCTGCTGCAACTGCGGCTGTGGCTGCTGTGCCTGCGCAATGCTTTGACGCACGTGCTCAAGCTGCTTTTGTAAATCCTGTTGCTGACTTAACAGCCGTTCACGAGCCGTCAGACTAACCTTGAGTTGCGACTGCACAGCTTGATAACGCACATTAAGCTCGTGCAATTGATCACGACTCTGCCCTGCCAACTCGCGGCATTGCTGCGTCCGAGCATTCATCTGATCGCGCTCGCTGGCCAATGCGACTCGCTGACCCTCATGCTCAGCGGCGATAGATTGGACTTCTTGCACGCGCTCCTGAGTCTTCTCTAAACGGCTCTGCTCCTCACTAATCTGTTCGTTAAGTTGCTCTGTATCTCGCTGCAATTGGGCCTTACGAGCCTCGGCCTCCTCTAACTTAACTTGGCGGACACCATGGTCTGTGCGGCGCTCGCCCAAATTCTGGGTCAGGCTATTCGACTCCAGCTGTAACACTTCACGCTGGGCCTCGAGTTGTTCGATTCGACCACGCTGCTCCTGCAAATCCTTCTGCAGCAGCGCCAGTTCTTGTTCGGCATCCTCTACATTGAGGAGAAGTTGCTCGATCGCCTGCCCACGCTCAATGATCCCCTGAGTCTGATCGCCCTCATGCAGTACACGCATCCAATCGCCGCCGACCCAGAGCCCCTCACGGGTGATAATGCTCTGACCAGAACTGAGGTAACGGCGATTTGCCAGGGCCACCTCAATCGTTTGCGCGACATAGACGCCAAATAATAACGAGCCGGCAGCAACCGCTTCAGAACGAACCAACGAAGCCGCTGTCGGCAAATCAAATTCCACATTTCGTGGTGACTCTTGATCCAGATTATCTCGATATTCAACCAGCGCTACATCGCCTTCTGCCAGATTCACTAACGAATCTGCATAATCCTCGAGACTATCGACTTGAATGGCTCGCAGGAATCGCCCTAGGACCGCCTCAATCGCACGCTCCCACCCAGCGACAACTGCCAGATGCTCGCCCACCCGTCGCGCCTCGCCCAGCCCCTGAGATTCTATCCAAGACTCCGCTTCCTGAACGTCTTGGCCCAGAGCTGCATCTTGGGCGGCCTGCAGACTCGCCAGTTGGTGCCGCAACTCTTGTACGCCACTGCGTGCCGCCTCTAAAGCCCGTTCTTGCCCGACCACTTGCTCACGGGCAAGTGTCAAGTTCTCCAGACATTCTTCAATACGCTGAGTGAGAGAGCGGTCCGCGCTCTCTAAATCTGTAATTTGTAGCGCCAACTGCTCAACAAGCTGATCCCCCTCTTGAGGCTGGTCCACCGTTTGCAGCATGGCTTCTTCGTTGCGTTGGCGAAGCGTTCGCAACCGCTGAACCAATTGCTGCAAGTACTCAAGGCGCGACACCTGCGCTTCGATTTCGCGCTGGTTTTCAGCAGCTACAGACAAAAACTGTTCCCAACGCTGTTGCACCTCATGCGCCTGACTCTCTTGCTCCGTTAGACTCTGCTGCGCCTCAGCATCAGCATCTTGCGCCTTTTGTAAACCCGGCTCGAGCTCTTCCAGTTGCCGCTGCATTTCTGCAATTTGCTGCTCGTCCATACTCAACTGCTGTTGCGTCTCCGTACGCCGTTGCTCTGCCCCGTGAAGATCCTCTTTTAACTGCTGCGAGCGTTGTTGGTTAAATTGCAGTGTTTCCTCTATCCGCGCGATCTCTGTACCCAACTCATAGAATTTTTGTTGGATTTCATTCGCCCGCTCTGATTGATCCGCAGCGTGCTGACGCTGCTCCTCTATGCCGGTATCTACGCGACGCTGCTGAGCCACTGTTTTTTCCAGTGACAACTCAAGTTCGGCAATCTTTTGCTGGGTTGTTTGCAACACTTCAGCAAAGCCGTTGTAACGCAGCGCAAAAAACTGCGCACTGAGCAAAGACTCCTGCGTCTTGAGTTCGCGGTAGCGCTCAGCGGCCTGCGCTTGGCGCTGTAGACGGTCTAGTTGGCGACCTAGTTCTTCGCGAATATCGTTAATTCGCTCGAGGTTTTCCCGGGTATGCTTGATGCGATTTTCGGTTTCTCGACGGCGCTCTTTATATTTGGAAATCCCTGCGGCCTCTTCCAAATACACCCTAAGCTCTTCGGGTTTAGCTTCCACCAATTGGGAAATCATGCCCTGTTCGATGATCGAATAACTGCGTGGGCCAAATCCGGTGCCCAGAAATATATCTTGAATATCGCGACGTCGACATCGACTGCCATTCAGCAGGTAATTGGACTGGCCATCACGACTGACCTCACGGCGGATCGCTATATCGGCGTAAGCAGCAAATTCCCCACCAATGCGTCCGTCTGAGTTGTCAAATACAAGCTCAATACTCGCAGCCGAATTTGGTTTGCGTGTGGTCGAGCCATTAAAAATTACATCGGTGAGGCTTTCGCCGCGCAACTGCTTAGCCGAGCTCTCACCCATGACCCAACGCACGGCGTCAATGATATTAGATTTACCGCAGCCGTTTGGGCCAACAACCGCGCAGCGATTACCGGGCAGGGTCACGGTCGTGGCATCTACGAACGACTTAAAACCAGCTAATTTGATCTGCTTAAGCCTCATAGATTCCTTAACTTAATACTTATCGTCACTAAGGATTTGGCTAACGCTGCGGCCTGATCCACCCTCAAAATCAAGCTCTAACCTCAACACGAAGTCTAATCTATCCGAGATTATTAGCTAATAGTTTTGTCATCTATAGCCACCCTTATGCGGCCAGCCGTCATGGCGATTTAAGAGTGGCATGGAGCTTTTTCCCGGCTGCATAATCTTGCCCATTGAGCGGACCTGAACGCCAAACCCAATCGCCGGATTGCGCTTGGGCGGTGCCACTGCGACTCAATCGAACCACCACTTCAAATTGCTCCGCTGCCGACAGCACGCGTTGTTCGCTCATGCTGACGAGATCATCTAACAAGACCGTGAACGGCAACATCGCTGCCGGCCGACGAACCGCTGCATACGGCATACCACCACCGGGCGGACGCGCAACCACAAACACTGTTGCGTCGCCAGTCGGCGGCTCCGGCGCTGTGATTGCGACTTGCAGGTGAGGTGAATCGGCTTGCATACGCCCACGTAATACACGCATCGCACCAGCCAAACCAATTTGCCGCTCCGCGCTCACCGTCGCGGTAAGGGCCCGGTTCATGAATTTGATCGCTTTAGGTAAATCACCACGTTGCATCATCGAAATCGAGAGCAACTCCAATACTGGACCGTTGTTAGGATCAAGGGCCAGTATATCGTTAGCGATCACCTCGCTCGCAACATCCAACTCGCCATTGTTCGCGAGCAATCGTGCTTGGAGCCAATATACTTTCACGCTGATGTCATTCGTTGTTAACGCGTCTGTCGTCGAAAACGCTTGGACGGCCTTTGCTGGCTGTCCGAGTTTCAGTTGCGCGTGACCGAGCAAGTACCAACTCTTGGCGTCTTCCGGAGCATTAGCAACCCGCGCTTGGAGGCGCTCATGCCAGACCCGTAGTGCCTCTGCTTGCTCGCGCTCGTCAAGCGTCAAAACAACCTCTGCGCCTCGAATAAGAGACGACCCGGCATCACCCTGACGGTTATAAACCACCGCACTGAGCACCAACGCCAGCACGCTCGCCGTCAAGATCCAGCTCCGCGCAATCGTCCTGTTTTGCGGTCCACGAAGAGATTCCGCAGCATCGTCCTCGGCCAGAACTACCGCCGCAAGCTCTTGCTGCAAAGCCTCGCGCGCCTCAGGATCAACAGCTTCGTTGTCTAATTCGTGCAAACGCTCGCGATACCAGCGTCGATGCGCACCATGGGCGCCTCGGCTCGTTAAGTTGGCGACTTTTGAGCGCAGCAATGGCACTACCATAAATCCCAGCGCCATCAGTGCTAACCCGATGAAACCTATTACGCTAGTCATCGTTGGCCAGTATTTCGTCCAGCCTTTGGACTTCTGCTGCGCTCAAACCTGCCGCCTGCTGACGCCGCCCGCGACCCTGTAATGCAACCAGAACAGCCACACCAAGCAACAGCAACCCGATCGGAATAAGCCAGATAAAGGCGGTACGCCCGGCAAACGGCGGCTTGTATAAAACAAAGTCTCCATAGCGCTGCTGCAAAAAATCCCGTATCTCTTGATCGCTCTCGCCATTACGAACCAACCGGTACACACTGCGGCGCAGATCCAGGGCAATTGGCGCATCACTGCCAGACAAATTGGTATTTAGGCATTTCGGGCACCGAAACTCATCGATCAAGGCTTTATAGCGACGCTGCTGTTGCTCAGAATCAAAGGTCAGCACGTCCACCGTGGATGCACCATGAGCCAGCCCCAGAATACCACTCAGCACTATAAGCATTGTGATGTACTTGATCATCGTGAGCTCATCATACCCGCATCAATCTGCACACCGAGTTCAGCAAGCCGCGGCTGCAATTCATCGCGCCAAATCCGTGGGTTCACATCGCCCACGCGCTTATAAACTACCCGCCCAGATTGATCGAGTAAAAAAGTTTCCGGCGCGCCGTAGACGCCCAGTTCAACCCCTAGCGCACCGTCCTCATCAACAATAACCAGCTCATACGGGTTGCCAAACTGAGCCAGCCAATTGCGCGCTTGTTGCGAATCGTCCTTGTAGTTGACGCCAACTAAACGCACATCCGTGCCCCCAGCAATCCGCAATAACTCGTTATGCTCACTCTTACATGTCGGGCACCACGTCGCCCATACATTTACTAAAGTTGGCCGCCCCAATAAGTCATCCTTGCTGATACGCCTCTGCGTATCGAGCAATGCGACTGCGTGAAATTCCGGAAAAGGTTTGCCCAAGAGCGCCGAGGGCAGCTGGTGCCGATCGTCCAAGCTGAATCCGACATAACCTACACCGCAGATCGAAAGAAACAAAATCAATGGCACGAACAGCCGCACCTTATTCATGACAACGCCGCTGCCATATCAGCGCTTGGCCGCCGCGCTCGCAGTGTGCGGTAGCGTCTATCCAAAACCGCAAACATGCCACCAAACGCCATCAATACCGCGCCCAGCCAGATCCAGCGGACAAGTGGCTTATAGTGCAAACGTACGGCCCAAGCGCCTTGCGCTGTCTCTAAGGATTCACCCAAAGCAATATATGTATCAGCGAACCATCCAGCACGAATACCCGCCTCTGTCATCACATTACCGCCAGAAAGATAACGTCGCTTCTCTGGGCGTAAGGAAAAATCAGTGTCGCCATTACTAACCACGAATACACCCTGCTGGGCCAAGTAATTAGGTCCCTCCACCGCCTTCACCCCTAGGAACGTGACCTTCATGCCCGCCAGTTCAATAGTGTCTTGAGGCAACATCCGAACATCGCGCTCCACAGATTGGGTGGCCGTTACCGCGATACCGATGATCGTTACAGCGAATCCAAGGTGCGCCATGGTCATACCTATATATGCTCGAGACAGAGCCTTGCGCTTGCCCCAGAGATCTGCGGCATGAGAAGTGATAACCCACGCGGCAAGACCCACCGCGGTTGCAACCGTCAACGAAGCAGGATCCAGCACAAACCAAACCAGCACAGCGACCAGCAGGCCCCCTAAGCCCGCAACCAGTACCGGCTGCAACCGCGCGGCAATGGTGCGTTTCCAATTAATTCCAGGCAACACCGCGAGTACGGCGGCTAGCGCACATCCCAAGGGCACATAGAAGACGTTAAAAAATGGTGGCCCTACGGAAATCTTTGCCTCGGTGATCGCCTCATAGCCAATGGGCGCTAGCGTGCCCCACAACACAACCGCAAGCGACACCACCAATATTACGTTGTTGATGAGCATGAAAAATTCACGACTTAGCAGCCCGTAGGACACGTGAACCACGCCCCGGCCTGCACGCAACGCATACAAAGTAAGCGAGCCGCCGACCACTGCCAGCAAAAACAAAAGAATAAATAGACCACGCTCCGGATCTACTGCAAATGAGTGAACGGACGTCAGAACACCCGACCGAACGATGAACGCACCGAGTAACGAGAGTGAAAACGCGGCGATGGCCAACAACAATGTCCAGCTTTTAAACGCACCGCGCTTATCGGTAACGGCCAATGAGTGCACCAACGCCGTGGCAGCAAGCCAGGGCATAAATGAAGCATTCTCCACCGGATCCCAAAACCACCACCCGCCCCAACCAAGTTCGTAGTACGCCCACCAACTGCCTAACGCAATTCCTAACGTAAGAAAGGCCCAGGCCATATTTGTCCACGTTTTACACCAACGCGCCCATGCCGCATCGACACGCCCTTCAAGTAGGGCGGCGACAGCGAACGCAAACGGCACCGCTAACCCTACGTACCCACAATAGAGCAATGGTGGATGCACTATTAAGCCAAAATCTTGCAGCAGAGGGTTAAGGTCAGCCCCGTCCGCAGGCGTCATAGGTATTAACCGCAAAAACGGATTACTCGTGAATACGGCAAAACAGATGAACCCAAGATTCATCAACCCAAGTACAGCCAAGACACGAGTAACCAGAGGCGGCGGATAATTTTGACTGCGCAAGACTAACGCCAACATCCAACTACTCATGATCAAAATCCAGAGTAGAAATGACCCCTCATGCCCACCCCACGCAGCGCTGACCTTGTAGTACCACGGCAGCAACGAATTGGAGTGGTTAGCAACATAAGCAACGCTAAAATCATCAGTGACGAAAGACCAAATTAACGCGCCAAAAGCAAGCGCGCAGAAGAGCCATTGCCCTATGGTCAAAGACAACACCCAGCGCTGCAGCACCGGATTCGCAGCCCCCGCTAATCCACCGCCAGTCGTGGCGAGCGCCAGACAACCGGCCAGAATCAAACTATAAAGCCCAAGCTCTGGAATCATCGGCGCTCACCCAACCTGGGCAAAGGCTCGGCAGCCGTGGCGGCGGATACCGTCCCAGGCATATCCATCAATTCAGGAGGCATATAGTTCTCGTCATGCTTTGCTAACACTTCAACGGCTTCGAAGACACCTGCTTGATTCAACATTCCCTCAACCAGTATCCCCTGACCCTCACGAAACAAATCGGGCAAAATTCCTGTGTACGTTACAACAAAGTCAGAACCCTGATAGTCGGTAAGGGTAAATGCGACCGCCAGGCTGTCACTCGCTCGCTCTACACTGCCCTCGAGCACCATACCTCCGGCGCGCAGCGTTTGATTAAGCGGCACCTTACCCTCTGCAACATCAGCCGGGGGGTAGAACATGTTCATGTTCTGCTCGAGCGCCATAAATACCAACGAAACGGTTAAAGCCGTCGCCACGAGGACAAAGGACGTCATAAATAATCGCTGCTTGCGCCTTGGGTTCATGTATCACTCTGCTCCATGGGCTGTTTAGTTTGCTTGTGTTGTAACGCAGCAACCTCCTGGCGCCACCGCAAGGCGCGTTCTTGTTTGCGGATAGCGAGACGGGCAGCAGCGAAATTGATCATCAGGACCAATATAGTGGCGCTATATGCCAGCCATACAAAGGCGCCGTGGCCATCCATAGCAATCAACTCGCCTATTGTTGAGAAATACATAGTGCTGACGTTACGTCCCTTTGGCTGTTGGCAGCGCGACTTCGGAATCTGTGTAAAGTTCGTTTACCCAGCGCGTATTCGCTTCTCGGCGCAAAATTTCTAAGCGCATCCGTGACAACACATTGTGTCCTGCGAAACAGTAAAACCCTAAAACCATAACCAGCAATGGCAGCCACATTTCTGCGGGCATCGCAGGTTTTTCGGTGAGGGAGAATGACGCGGGTTGATGCAAGGTATTCCACCATTCCACAGAATACTTAATCACAGGGATATTAACGGTCCCCACCAACGCAACCAAAGCTGCCGCTCGGGCGCGTAAGTTCGCTTCCGCAATCGCCTCGCGCAGTGCATAGATGCCTAAATAGAGGAATAACATGACCAGCGTCGAAACAGTGCGGCCGTCCCACTCCCACCAGCTGCCCCAAGTCGGGCGGCCCCAAACGCTGCCAGAAAATAGGGCCAGCGCGGTCAGAGTAATACCCAACGGCAGCGTTGCTGCAATCGCGACATCTGCAAGCTTCATACGCCAAACCAAGCCGATGAATCCGGCCACCCCCATGCCCAAATACAGCGACTGCGACACCATCGCAGCCGGCACGTGCACGTACATAATTCGAAAGCTATTGCCCTGCTGATAATCTGCGGGCGCAAAAGCGAGGCCCCATACGCAGCCAACAACAAGCAACAGTACTGCCATAGCGCCAAAGAACCGCACCCAACTTTGAGTAATTTGATAGAACCACCGCGGCGATCCGAGCTTATGCCAGAGTTGTTTCAAAGATGTAGTAATGGCTCCGCTCAATGGATCGCTCCTTGCCTTTCCATGAGGTCTTTATGGATGTTTTTCACTGCATTTCAACACTGATTTTTAACGCAGCCCAAGTTGCCCACGGCGCTAACAATAGAGAACTGGAACTAACCAATGCCAGCCAGGTCATAGGTGCAGTAAAGCTTAGGCCACTTGCCGCCGTGCTGATACACGCGCTACCAAAAATAAGCACGGGTAAAAATAGCGGTAAGATTAGTAACGCCAAGATCGCCCCGCCACGACTGAACCCAACGGTCAACGCGGCGCCGATACTGCCAAGTAAACTCAGAGCAGGCGTACCCACCACCATAACCAGCATTATCGGTAAAACCACCTCTCCATCGAGACCGAGCAATAAACCAAATAATGGTACGAATAACGTCATCAGTAACCCAGAACCCAGCCAATGGACAAAAATACGCATCAGCACGGCAACAAAGGGCATGTGTGCGCTAATCAACATTTGCTCTAGGGCTCCGCTGTCGTAATCACGCCTAAACATCGCATCCAAGGACAACATATTGGTCAACAAAATAAGCACCCAAAATATGCCACTTAGATATCCGTTTTGGGCGTCTTTCGCACTTGGGTCTACCACCGCAAACAGCAACAGACTGAGCAATAGAAATCCCAATGGATTAGTCACGCTGCCGGGAGTGCGCAGCGTGGCAATCAGTTCGCGTTGCAAGAGCGCTTTCACAGCGAGAACTCGACAGGAGGCTCTAGGCCTAGGGTTATCTTACCTTCCACCTGCAACTTTAAATGCGTGGCACACACGACAGCGCCACCCGCCTTACAGTGCTCTTGCAAAAGCTCGTTGAGAAGCGTTTGGCTCTGCACGTCCAATGCGTTAAATGGTTCGTCGAGCAGCCAGAGCGAGGGTGCGGCGAGCAGCCAGCGAGCGATCGCAGCGCGCCGCTGTTGCCCCGCTGATAGTCGATGACAAGCGGTATGGGCCTCAGCCAACAACCCTAAGCGCTCGAGCGCCTCGAGCGCATGATGACGATCTAGCTGCTGACCCTGCAGCCCCGCAAACCATGCCAAATTCTCCAGCGGCGACAATAACTCGTCTAAGCCAAAGCGATGCCCTTGGTAAACCGATTCCACGCGATTGAAATCGCCTCGATACTGGCTATGCAAACCCGCCAAAGTCCTCAACAGGGTACTTTTTCCCGAACCATTTGGCCCTACAAGTTCGACACAATCGCCCGCCGCGACCACTATGTTTAGCGGCCTGAAAAGGTCGCGCTGATCGCGCAGACAGGACAAATCAACCGTCCTTAGCGGCGTCTCGACCGGCCTCGTTGGGCCTTGGTCAGTTTGCTGTATGTGCCGTGAATGATCGAGCAAAGCGAGCCCGTAAGCGGTATTGAAACGGTGCGTAGTTTACCCGAACCCAAGCCGCGACACCCACACTCCTGTATGACGTCCAATAACCGTCTATAAGCGCCGCCCTCGCGTAAATCAGACGGCTAACGCGGGTCCCCCGCTCAATCCAAGGCTAACCGCACACCCAAATAAAGGTGTCTAGGCATCGCAGGAAAATAGCGATAACTGCCAAAAGCAAAGTCAGCACGGTCCGCGTATTCCGCATCGAACAGGTTCATGAGCCTTAACGACCACTCGATGTTGGCGCTGGGTTGCCATTGGGCGCGCCAGTTCAAAACCGTATGGCCCTCATATTTGGCAGTATTCGCGGCATTGAGGTAATAGGGGCCAACCGCACTGAGCTCCATTTCATGACGCAAAGTGGGCGAAATCTGAGTACTCCACGCAGCCTGACCGAACCATCTGGGTGCTGAATCCATATCATTGCCATTGCTGATGGTTTCACGACCATCCGCGGCACGATCAAAGGCATATTTGTGTCGCGCATAGGTCGTGGCAAGGGAAAAATTATGTGCACCGAGCCTGTGACTCAGCGAAATTTCTAACCCTCGCGACCGAGTTCGGCCGTCACTAACGTTGTACGCCTCAGAGTCTCGGAACAAATAATTTCGGGTATTCTCTGCAAACAAGGCAATCGCTAAAACCTCATTGCGCAGGCCGATCTCCAACGCCGAAAGCTGTTCACTATTGAGATCCGCCACGGTCTGCCCGCCGCGCAGACGATAAAGCTCGGTAACTTGTGGCGGCCGAAAACCACTACTTGCTGTGGCATAAATCATCCCCGCGAGCAGGTCACGTTCGACCCCAAAGCGCGCACCTAAATTAGTGAATTCATCCTCGCGACTGGCAGGTCGCGTATACAAACAACCCCCAAAGCCACAGGCCGAGCCATCATCCTTGGTGTTACCAACAATATGATTGTTCGTGTAGTCGTATTTAAGCGTTTCTACCCGCAGGCTGTGCACTAATCGTGTGTCAGTAGCGAGGTTGTAATCAAGATTGTAAAACGCTGCGAATAAGGCGCTGTTGACGTCATAGTCGTAGTGCAACCCAGCCGGACGGGTTGCCACTAAAAAATTGCTGCCTGTTGTTGGTAGCGCCTGAAATTCACGCAAGCCACCGGACATAAATTCCGCTTGGCCACCGACACTGACTTGGGCCGTGGCTGTGCTGACATCCCGCTCGACGATTACACCAACACTGGACTGATCGTTTTCCTCTAGCGGCTGCCCCGGCAAAAAATGCTGCAAAAAGGCCATTTGTGAGCGACGAATGTAAGGCTTAAGCGTCCACGCATCGCGTCTCAATTCGGAATTAAGGCGCAGTGACCATGCGTCTCGGTAGGCCTCTGGATTTGGATTGGAGGATCGTAAAGTAGCGTCTTCATAGGCTTTTTCCCCACGCACATACCCGCCAGTCTCTTGGTTTAATAAAGTGGCTGTCATATGGCTGCGCACCGCCCAACCAGAGACGTCCGCTAGGTGACTGAGCGAGAGCTTTTGCTGGCCATAGCCACTGTCATCGCGGTAACCACCAGAGTTGGCGCTCACAAACGCCGCGCCAATCTTTTGGCCAGCCAACTCCGTACTGCCTTGCCAATTTACGCGGCCATAATTGTAGGCGCCCACCTCGATACCAATAACGTTCTGCTCAGGTACTGGCGTAATCACATTGATAGCCCCATGCAGAGCATTGCCCCCCAACACAGCGCTGGCAGGACCACGCCACACTTCGATCGCTGCCGCCTGCTCAGTATTTAACTCAAAGAGATTGTTGATGTTGCAAAACCCGTGGGGTCTGATCGGTATGCCGTCCTGTAGGTAACTGAACTCTCCACAGGCGCCTGAGCCTGTAAGCACCGCCGAGCGAATCGCGGTCAAATGCTCTTGCCCTGAACCACGATTTACCCAAACGCCTGCCACTCGGTTTAGCGCCTCACTGGCGTGCGTTGCACCAATCTGCTGGATTTCTTTCCCAGTCAGCACCGTGCCACTGCCGCTCTGACCTAAACGCGCTTGGATACTGCTGCCTGCCGTGACAACAACTTCTTCTATAGCAGTTTCCGCCCCGTGGACATTACCTACCAAGGCTATGACTAAGCTTGCACTCAACCAACTACGCAACATTTCTCCCCCTCAAAAGTTTTTGGCGATTGACCATACTGGCGACTCGTAAGGGATGCAACGCGCAGCGGCAATCAATCAAGTATGTCGAAGTTACGGGCCTATCGAACCATCACAATATCGATGTGCTCGTTTTCTGGATAAAAATGAATCTCCGCATCGCCTCGTGCCAGCGAATTCAGAACCCGCTGGCGCTTTTCTTCCAACGTATACTCTTGCAGGCCGTAATCCGTACCCTCACGAAGAATAAATGCGTCGATCACACCAACCAACGCATCAGAAGATAGTTCTTGTTGGGGGATTTTCATCCTAAGTTCAGTGATCAGCCAATCTCTGTCACATCGATACGACTGGTATCCGCCTGAAGTGCGTCGAAATCAAACAGCTGCCGATCGCCTAGATGCGACAAGGTCACGTTATTCACACTGCGGCCAATATTATCCACCCGACCGGGGTGCGTCGCATCCCAACCCGCCAACATCTGCTTGATCACCTGGCGCTGCAAATTGTCCTGCGAACCACACAAATTACAGGGAATAATCGGGTGCCGTTGAAACTCTGACCAGCGGCCGATAAGAGACTCGCGGCAATAATAGAGCGGCCTAATCAAGATATTACGACCATCATCACTGCGCAGCTTGGCGGGCATAGCTTTAAGTTTCGCGCCGTAAAACATATTGAGCAGCAGCGTTTCCACCACATCGTCCAAGTGGTGTCCGAGAGCTATTTTTGTCGCCCCTATTCTCTGTGCATGACTGTAAAGAATGCCCCGACGAAGTCTCGAACAAACGGGGCAGGTCGTCTTACCCTCAGGGGTCAGCGCCTTTACCACGCTGTAAGTGTCTTGCTCGATAATGTCAAAAGGCACACCCAGATCGCTAAGATATTCTGGCAATACTTGCTCGGGAAAGCCGGGTTGCTTTTGGTCTAAATTGACCGCAACCACATCGAAGTTAATGGGCGCGTGCTGCTTAAAACTCAGCATCATATCCAATAACGTATACGAATCCTTACCCCCCGAGAGGCACACCATGACCTTGTCACCCTCGCTGAGCATATTGAAGTCGGTAAGCGCCTCGCCTACCAAACGCCGCAACTTTTTATGGCACTTGTTTTTTTCGTACTGATGTTTGCGTGGATCGCGCTTCGGCACAGTGGATTGCTTAATTCGAACCTGAGAGTCAGCCACTAATTTAGCCCTCGAAGTACATTCATAGGTGGCGAATCTAACAAACTGCGGCTGCCTAACAAACCAACCACGGTAATAATAAGCGCACCGCAAACCGGTCCGAGCAGCCATATCCAAGGATGCACGTTAGCACTCAGTTCAAATACCTGGGTTTGCAGCGCTGCCACAGTAACCTCCGCACCCAGAACGGCAACTACCCCAGCAAATGCACCGAGAATCAAAAATTCCCCAGTGAGCGATCCAGCAATTAACCGTCGGGTTCCGCCTAACGCTCGCACTAAGGCCAACTCAGACATTCGCGCATCGCGGCTCGCTTGGATGCTGGCTATGAGAACCAGACACCCGCTGAACAGCACTAGGACTAAAATCAGTTCAACCGCCTGGGTCACCTGATTAATAATTGTCTGCACCTGCTCAATAACCGAGTCAATTTCTATTACTGTTATCGTTGGATATTGGCTGAGCAGCGTATTTAGGAAGGTTTTGTTCTCAGGCTCTAAGAAAAAGCTGGTCATATATGTTGCCGGGAAATCGTCCAAAGCCGCTGGCGAGAAGATAATGAAAAAGTTCGGGCTTAAAGTCTCCCACTGCAATGTGCGCATATTGCTCACTACCGCACTGACTTGCTGACCGCCGATATCAAAGGTCATTTTATCGCCAACGGAAAGCCCCAGTTCCTGCGCGTATTCTTGTTCAAGGGACACTTGGGGGCGAGCGTCGTTGGCATCCCACCATTCACCCGCAGTTAGGGCATTGTTCGAAGGCAGCGTCCGCATCCATGTCAGGTTACGCTCCGAAGACATACGCCTTTGCAAATGGGGCTTCTGAGCGCGCCAAGCTTTTGCATCTAAATCGTTGATTGCGACGATACGACCACGGATCGTGGGGTAAAGAAACTCACCCTGTGTGGCAAACTCCTGAATCAGCGCACCTACGCCATCCACTTCATCCGTGCCTACATTCATGACGAAATGGTTCGCTGCGTTTTCTGGTATTTGCGATCGCCACTCTTCAATGAGCGCCGTTCTAATAAGAACCAGCACCAACAGGAGCATGATGGCCAAACCAAAAATGAGAATTTGCGCCGTATTTTCTTGACGCCGTCGCTGCAACCCTGACAACGCGAGCCGCCATCCACTTTTAGCCTGCATACCAGCAACCCGACCGCCGCGCAGCAACCAATAGGCGACAAAACCAAAGACTGTAATGACGACCACGGCACCGGCCAGCGCCCAAAATGTGAGCCATAAGTTCTTGGTGTACCAGACCAACAAAACCAGACTACCGATCGCTGCCGCACCGTAAGAAACCCAGCGACTGAGTGGCGTCACTCCCAGATCACGCCGAATGACGCGCATAGGGGCAACATTTTTAAGATGCACAAAGGCAGGCATGGCGAACGCTAATGCACAAATCAATCCGGTAAACGCCCCCAACACAAAGGGCCGCAGCCCTGGCGCCGGTAAGGAAACGGGTAAAAACTGCGCCAGCAATTCAACGATGGCTAAATGTAAGAGTCCACCGGCGGCAAGGCCCAAGAGAATGGCGACTGACCCCACTAGCAACAGTAGGCCCATAAAGCCTCGCAGTATCTGCATAGGTGTCGCGCCTAGCGTTTTTAAGACGCCAACGTGATCGAAGTGTCGCTGCGCGTAACGATGGGCACTCAACCCCACAGCGACGCCCGCCAACAACACACCCAGCAAACCGCCCAACAACAAAAAACTCTCCGCCCGATCTAAGGCGTTGCCAATACTTGAACTGCTTTCCCGGATGCTCGCCCATCGATAATTTGGTTTCAGTGGCAATTCTTCTTTTAGCACCGCCAACTGATCATCCTCACCTGCAAGCAGCATGCGATAAGACAGTCGACTCCCAGGCTGCACCACTTCGGTCGCTGGCACATCTTGCAAATTCATCAACAAACGCGGGCCAAGGTCGAACATAGAACCACCACGATCTGGCTCAGCTACCAGCACGCCGCCAATACGCAAAGGCGCCAGTCCTACTTCAACCTCTTCACCAAGACGCACCCCTAAGGCTGGAAAAAGTCTTGAATCAAGCCATATTTCTCCCGGCGATGGGACGCCACTGGTTGGATACCCTTCGGCGAAAGGTTGGTCAGCGACAATCAATTCACCACGCAGCGGATAGCTTTCATCCACCGCTTTGACACTGACGAGTTGGTTATTGGTGCCGCCGTAGATCATGGACTGGAAAACCAATGTTTGCGATGTCTCTAGGCCCTTGGATTGGGCTCGCAGAAAGAAATCATCCGGGATCGCCCGAGAGCTGGAGATTTGCCGATCTGCCGCAAGAAAGTTCGATGACTCCTCGACCAATGCCCCCTGCAGACGATCCACAAACAAACTGATGGATGTGACCGTGCCGACCGCAACCAATAATGCCACCAGCAGCAAGCCCATTTCACCGGAACGCAAATCGCGCCAAGCCAATCTTGAGACCAATGCCAGATTCATGAGACGACCTGACCGCCAGCTAACGCGATTGTCCGATCACAGCGTTCCGCCAAACCTCGGTCATGGGTCACTAAGATCAGCGTGGTACCAAACTCCTGATTAAGCTCAAACAATAATTGACAAATTACTTCACCTGTCTGGGTGTCTAAATTTCCCGTCGGCTCATCGGCGAATAGCACTTTCGGATTCGATGCAAATGCTCGAGCAATAGCGACACGCTGCTGTTCACCACCAGAGAGCTGCCGCGGGTAGTGATCAACCCGTTCTTGCAACCCAACCTTGGTTAGCAACTGGTGCGCTTGGTCAGCGGCCATCCGATCGCCGCGCAATTCGACTGGCAGCATGACGTTTTCAAGCGCTGTGAGGCTGCCCAACAGTTGAAAAGACTGGAATACGAACCCCATATGCTGCCCGCGTACCAGCGCCCGCGCCTCTTCGTCTAATTGGGATAGATCGGCATCGACTAGGCGCACAGCGCCCTCTGTGGCAGCGTCCAGACCGGCTAAAATACCCAGCAGTGTGGTTTTACCCGAGCCGGAGGTACCGACGATAGCTACGGACTCACCTGCATTGATTTCCAAATCAATGCCATCCAAGATCACTAACTGGCCTGCAGCAGTGGGCACAACTTTGGTCACACCTTCAGCAGAGACTACGATTCGACTCATGGCTACATCACTGTTCATTTTTATTATTCCGCCATTCGTTCGGCTACTTTCCCCCAAGCCTAGAACACTGGCTGTGTTTTTTGCGTTAACACTGTCGGCGCCTGCGATTTCACCGATATTGGCTGACGCCAAGTCACCGGCCGGGACAATCGTGGTGCTGGGGGACAGTATCAGCGCCGCTTATGGTATTCAACGCGAGCAGGGTTGGGTGTACTTACTTGACCAGCATCTTGCAGCAAACCATGCGGGCTGGCGGGTGGTGAATGCGAGCATTTCCGGAGAAACAACCGGTGGCGCACTGGCACGCTTAACCGGTGTATTGGATGCCACGACTCCAAAAATAGTCATCGTTGAACTTGGCGGTAACGACGGGCTGCGAGGCTATCCGATCAAAAAAATGCAGACCAATCTGCTACGCATTATCGAGGCTGCGCAAGCACAGGGTGCGGAAACGTTGCTGGCTGAAATGCAAATACCACCAAATTACGGCCGCCGTTATACCAAAGAATTTACCGAAACTTTCAGCACGGTCGCGGCACAAACAAACACCGTGTTAATTCCATTTCTGCTAGAACAAGTGGCACTGCAGCCTGAGTTTATGCAGGACGATGGCATTCATCCTACTGCGATTGCTCAGCCCTTGATTGTAGACGCGGTGCTACCGCACTTGTTGCCCCTGGTACAATAGCTACGGGCCACCAAATGTTAGGAGCTAGGGACCTTTGTCCTTACTCTGAGTGACACCAATATGCGCCTGGCCCCGCGCCGCCGCCAGCCGCACTTGCCGCTGACGTTCGCGAAACTGCTGACGGCGATCATCGCCCACTGCGCTATGACAAAACGGGCAGCTAACCCCGTGCTCAAACTCAGGTGTTTGCATATCTTCTTGCGACAAGGGATGTCGACAGGCGTAGCACTGACGATACTGTCCCTGACTGAGGTCATGATCTACCGACACTCTCTGGTCGAATACAAAGCATTCGCCTTGCCACCGACTCTGTTCTTTTGCCGTATCTTCCAAGTACTGAAGGATTCCACCATTAAGCTGATAGACCTCTGCTACCCCATGCTGGGCAACCAACGCTGAAGCTTTTTCGCAGCGAATGCCGCCCGTGCAAAACATCGCAACCTTGCGCTGCTTTGCCGGGTCTATGTTGTCTTGAACCCATTGCGGAAACTCACGAAAGTTGTCGGTATCGGGCGAGACCGCGTTGTCGAAGGTGCCGATATCAATTTCGTATTGGTTGCGCGTGTCGATTACAAGAACGTCAGGGTCATCCAGCAGTTCGTTCCAGCGCGCCCCATCTACATGCTCGCCGGTTTGCTGCAAATCTAAGCCGGCAACGCCGAAGCTGACAATTTCGGGTTTTATGCGCACTTTAAAGCGATGAAAACCAACCCCCGACTGATCTAGGTCTGACCATTTAAACGTCATGACACCAAACACCGTCTCGAGCGTCCTTACCATTGCGTCAAGACTGGCCATTTCGGCAACGATGGTCCCGTTCACACCTTCCTCGGCAAGCAATATCGTGCCCACTACACCGAGTTGCTCGCCCATGCGCTGCAGTTCTTCTGCATGGTCTGCTGGGTCCGCTACAGGAGTGAATTTATAGAACGCCAGCACTCGCCGCATGCTTATGCTCCGTCAGCAGCGCGTTTACTGGCTCCGGCACAGTCGGGCGATTGCGGTGCCTGACTTTGACGCTGCTGCCACTCTTCATCACTGTATAAGTGCAGTGCGCAGGCATGCATACCTCCCTCAAATTCACTCTCCAGCAACTTGTTTACCATACGGTGCCTTGCTATCCGTGATTGATCGGCAAATACGGAACCAACGGCGGTCACTTTAAAATGGCTCTGTGCACCGTCTGGCACGTTGTGTCCGGAACTTTCGTCCGCGACATCCAGGTAACTAAGCGAATACGCAGCAGTCAGCTTTTCGTGGATACGTCGTTGGCGAGCACTCATGTCGATACCTTAAATTTAAGATGCGCAATGATATAACCGCCACCACCGGCGCGCTATCAATTGATTGTTATCTGCGAAGAGACTCGTCTACCGCCTCGAGGTTAGCTAATATCCCCCTCAGTGCCGATACATTATTGCTAAGGCGTCCTCAAAATACGATCGATAGGGCTTATTATGCTGGCTATTCTCTCCCCAGCGAAAACGCTGGACTACCAAACACCATTGACTGTTAAGAAGTCTACGCAACCGGACTTCAATGCCGAATCAAGCGAACTCGTCTCAACGCTGCGCAAATTCGCACCTGGGCAGATCGGCAGTCTGATGAAGATCAGTGACAGCCTCGCCGAACTCAATCACCGCAGATATGCTGAATGGCAAGCCGATGCAAATGAGGACAACGCGCGGGCCGCTATCTTTGCCTTTAAGGGCGATGTCTACCAAGGTTTGGATGCCCAGAGCCTCGGAGCCAGAGATCTAAATTTTGCCCAAAAACATCTGCGCGTATTATCTGGTTTACACGGTTTGCTGCGACCCCTAGATTTGATCCAGCCTTATCGACTGGAAATGGGCACACGATTGACCACCCGCCGCGGCAGTAACCTCTACCAATTCTGGGGCGACAAAGTCACGGACAACATCAACAAGGCTCTCGCCCAGCAAACGAGCAAAGTGCTCGTTAATCTTGCTTCTAACGAGTACTATAAGGTCGTTCAGCCAGCGCGTATTATGGGCCAAATCCTAAACATAAACTTTAAAGAACTGCGCGATGGCAAATACCGATTTGTATCCTTTTCGGCGAAAAAAGCTCGAGGCCTGATGGCGCGTTATATGATTGATAACCGCATTACACAACCGAACCAGTTGCGCCAATTCGATGTTGAAAATTACGCATTTAATGACGCGTTAAGTAGCGAAGACGAATGGATCTTCACCCGATAATAAGGATCAAAAAATGGATACGCTTACCCAACAACAGCACACCGAGCTCGAGGCCGCAGCTTTTAGACGTCTTATTGCGCACTTGGATTCACGTAAAGACGTACAAAATATCGATCTAATGATCCTCGCAGGGTTTTGTCGCAACTGCCTTTCCAAATGGTACAAAGCCGCAGCCGATGAACAAAACTTACCGGTGACAATGGATGCCGCCCGGGAGCAGGTTTATCAAATGGCCTACGACGAATGGAAAGCCAAGCATCAACTCGAAGCGACCCCTGAACAGCTGGCTGCGATGGACGCGCAACGGCAAGCATGACATGAAGCTCACCGCGCAGCAGAGCGGATCTAAAAGCCTAACCGACACCTGGCGCGATTGGCGTGGATTCATCGGCTTCGTGGCTTTTATGCTGGTATTCCGCTCGGCCATAGCGGATTGGAATCACGTGCCGTCCAGTTCGATGTTGCCCTCGATATTGATCGGCGATCGCGTAATTGTGAACAAGCTGGCCTATGATCTGCGCATTCCCTTCACGTTTATCCGCGTCACCCAATGGGCGGATCCCGAACGCTCGGACATCGTCACCTTCGAATCCCCAAAGGATGGGCGACTGATGATCAAGCGGGTGATTGGGTTGCCCGGCGATACCATCAGCCTGCGCGACAATCGGCTCAGCATTAATGGTTCTCCAGCCGAATACGCAACAGATGCAAATAAAGTTTTGCCCGACGAATTATTTCTTCCGTTTAGTCATACCCGGATCGTCCGCGAAACCGCGCTCGGGCAACAGCGACCAATTATGTTGTTTAAACAAAAACCGGCATGGGTGGAATCCAGCTTCAGCTCTGTAACCGTGCCCGATGGCTACTACTTGATGTTGGGCGACAATCGGGACAACAGCGGCGATTACCGCGCGATCGGCTTCGTGCCACGCCGCGCCATTTTAGGCCGCGCCAGTTCAGTGGCATTTAGTTTTGACGTCGACAACTACTATTTGCCCCGCAGTGACCGGTTAATGCGCTCGCTACGCAATTAGCGACGCAGCAACCTACGCAGGAGCCATAATAGGCATGCAGCTGCCAAAGCTGTGCCGATCAACCCCAAAACAAAGATAAAACTGGCGCCTAAAAAAGCCAGACTCTCGGATACCGCGACGCCGTATTGCTGAGCCACCCACACCACGCCGGCTAAGGCAGTGGTGGTGCCAAGCAGAATAGTTCGTGCCATACGCTGCCAGCGCCTGCGTTGCACAACAACACGCTGGGTCGCCTCGCTGCCGCCAGTCCGCCGAACTGCTGGGTCTGATTTTTCGCTATTGATTGAAACGTCCTCACTGTCTGCCGTTGCTGCAACCGTTTCAGTTACAATGTTTGATTGGCATTTTACCCACCCCCTATGAGCAAACGCTATTGATTGAACCGCCCACAGCTGTCGCATCACAACAATATAAATTCGCACGCGTTATTCTTCTGGTCGCTCTTGTTGGCGTTGGGTTTGGCTTCACGGTGTTATTTGCAATCCTAGGTCCACTGGGTCGAGAGGTTGGGCTCAGCGAGTTGCAGATCAGTTCGATAATCGCCGCCTCATCTTTAACCGTATTTTTGGCTAGTCCACGTTGGGGTAGGCTCAGCGATCGCTGGGGACGCAAACCAATCATAATTTTCGGGTTGCTCGGCTATGCCTGCGGGAATTTTTTATTTGCCAGCGTATTCCACTCTGCGCTTATCGGCGCGCTCTTACCACTCAGCGCTTATCTATTACTCATGCTTACGCGCGTCCTCCATGCCAGCGTAATGTCCGCAATTATGCCCGCGAGCAGTGCCTACATGGCGGATATCACGGATCTAACTACCCGCACAAAAGGCATGGGCGCTGTGGGCGCAGCGAACAATCTTGGTGGCGTACTTGGACCCGCCCTAGGTGGTTTACTTGCCGGCATAACCTTACTCACGCCTCTCTGGGTAGCCTCAGGTCTAGCATTAACCACCGCGATATTCGTGATTTTTTTACTCCCAAGCAGCCCACAACCAAAATTAGCGCAGGGTCAGCCAAGCGTTAAACTCAGCTATTTTGATCCCCGGATACTGCCCTACATCATCGTTGGCGCGATGATGTTCGTTGGCATGGCGCTCGTGCAACAAACGTTAGCGTTTCGCTTTCAGGACGTTCTAGGATTAAGTGCTGTGGAGACCGCGCAGACCTTCGGCATGGCTATGGGCTTATCCGCCGCGGCATCCCTCATTAGTCAGCTTGGGTTGATGCAACGGATCAACCTAAAGCCCATTCAATGGCTAAGAATCGCTATACCCGTATTAGCGCTCGCTTTCGCTTGTTTAGCAATGGCGGACACCCAACCGTTACTGATAGTTGCCATGTTGTTGCAGGGTGCGGGCATGGGTTTAGCCGGACCAGCATTTATGGCGGGCGCGTCCATGGCAGTAAGCGCAAAGGAGCAAGGCGCGGTCGCCGGTGTTGCAGGTTCATGCGGCCCACTAGGCTTTACTATCGGGCCGCTCCTTGGCGGATTCTTCTATCAAATCCAACCAGACCTACCGTATTGGTTTACTTTTGCACTGTATTTACCACTCATTGTTTTTGTCCTACGCACGCGCGACGAGCACAAAAGCAAAAATATCTAAAACGCCTGCCGGCTGCTGCACTGATGCGGCCAAAACGTCTGGCGCAATACTCACGGCCAACGAAAATGCTCATTAGCCCCTGCAATACCCGCCAACCGCCCATCGGCTTTTAATCGCAATCTGCGCCTAGGCCATTGCTTATTATTTTTATCTTGGTAATAATCAGAAAAATTTGATTATTACCCGGATCAATGTACGTTGTATTTAACCCCAACCGCCGCATAGCCCGTGGGACCTTACGCGAGGCCGCAATAGCCGCACATGCTCACCGGCACGAAGCAGGCGTTGTAATTTTTGATGAGACCTCCTTTAGCGTGATCGACGTCGATCTGAGTGGCAGTGCGGATGAAGTGGGTCGTCGTATTGACAGTTATCCTAAAACCACCGCAGCACCAGCGCGCGGCCGCGGGCGGCCTAAACTTGGAGTGGTAGGCCGAGAAGTCACATTATTACCTCGACATTGGGATTGGTTGGCCCAACAACCCGGTGGCGCTTCCGTAACACTGCGCAAACTCGTCTCAGCCGCGCGTAAAGACCCCGCTCGGCAAAAAGAATTCGCGCGACACCAAGCCCAACAGCGCGTCTATCGCTTTTGTCAGGCTATGGCGGGTGATCTTCCGGGCTTTGAGGAGGCGCTACGCCACCTTTACGCTGGTGAAATTCCTGAATTCGAGGATCAGACGAAGGCTTGGCCAGCAGACATTGCAGAGGTTGCAATTGCGTTGGCAAGGGCTTGTGCTTAAACGAAGGCGCGCATCGAACCTTGTCACTCAGCCGCCCTCAATGCGCGGCATAAAGAATACCTCGCTGTCAGGTTCCAGGGCCTCCATAAACGCGTCTTGGTAGATCTGCCCATCTATCGCCACCGCACAACGGTCCAATAAAACGCCTAGATCTGGCCACTGCTCGGTCAGACGCAAACGTAAATCACGAAAATCGTCCGCTGTTATTTCCAATACGCGCGTTCCACCCGTCGCGGCGGCCCAATCGTCTGGCAGTGTAACTTGTGCCACCGGCGCACCTAGTCACTCGTCGCCGTCAATCACGTCCAGAAGGTTAGGCGGCGACAAAGGTAGCTCGCCCACCCGCTTATCGATCGCGCGGGACACCGCATTTGTCGCCACAGCCAATGGCGCAACGATGGGTGTTTCACCGACGCCACGAACACCATAGGGGTGGCTTGGGTTCGCGACTTCAACGATCGCGGTATCGATCATAGGCAGATCAGAACAAACCGGAATCCGGTAATCCAAAAACCCAGGGTTTTCCAAGACTCCTTGGTCGTTGAAAATGTACTCCTCGTTGAGCGCCCAGCCTAACCCTTGGGCAGCGCCACCCTGCATCTGTCCCTCTACATAGGCCGGGTGAATCGCCTTGCCTGCATCTTGAACTGCGGTATATGACAGCACATCGACTTTGCCAGTCTCTTGGTCTACACGCAGATCACCAAAGTTCACAGAAAAACTCGCCCCTGCACCTTGGGCATTGAGCGACGCCCGACCTTGAATCGGCCCCCCAGTTTTGGCTGCTTTACCTGCTAGGTTAGCAAGCGAGAGCGGTTTTACATCAGCATTGACGCCAGGCCCCGGAATCGCTTGTCCGTCTTCCCATTCAACCTGATCCTCATCCAGCCCCCAAGTCATCGCCGCACGCTTTTTGCATTCTGCGATAACATCTTCGCACGCCCGAGTAACTGCCATACCTGTGGCAAAGGTGGTCCGACTGCCGCCGGTGACATTACAGAAGCCAGTGCTGTCGGTATCCGCCACCTGCGCGCGCACGTGCTCGTACTCTATTCCTAACGTTTCTGCTGCCATCAGGCACATAGAGGCCCGTGAACCGCCAATATCAGGGCTGCCTTCGATGACCATCACTGTGCCGTTTTCGTTGATGTGCACTTCAGCACTCGACTGCAGGCCAACATTGAACCAAAACCCTGCAGCAACCCCGCGGCCCGCGCCTTCTGGCACCGGAGCGAGATAATTCCGGTGCGCCTTCGCTGCCTCCAGACATGCCTTGAAACCGATCGGTGGAAATTTTGGGCCATAGGGCGATTGGGTACCCTCATCTGCCGCATTGTGCAGGCGCAGATCAATTGGATCTGTATCCAACAGTTGCGCGATCTCGTCTAAGGCGCACTCAAACGCATGCATAGATTGGGGCGCACCCGGCGCACGATAAGCCGCAACCTTGGGCTTATTGACCAACACATCGAACGTTTCAACCAAGAAGTTTTCTAATTGATAGGGCGCAAATATCGCCATTGCACCCGGCATATAGGGCGCTCCTTCGAATGCGCCTGCCTCATAGGCGATCCATGCATGAGCCGCGGTAATTGTGCCGTCGCGCTTTGCTCCGACCTTAATTCGTGCAACAGACGCCGAAGCAGGACCTGTAGCACGAAACACCTCTTCTCGATTTAGGGCCATTTTCACCGGCCGGCCGGATTTCTCCGACAACATAACCGCCAGCGGCTCTAGATATACAACGGTTTTGCCACCAAAGCCGCCGCCGATCTCCTTCGGTACAAACTTCAGATCGGCCAGATTTTTACCCAGCATTTTTGAGGTTGCCGCGCGAAATTCAAAATGGCCCTGTGTAGAGCACCAAACCGTACCACGGCCTTGCTCATCAATACTGGCAACACACGCTTGCGGTTCAATATAGCCCTGATGCGCCATCGGGCATTTAAATTCTCGCTCTACGACAACATCTGCTGCTGCAAAACCTTCCTCAATATTGCCGCGCTCGAGTCGTCCCTGATTGGCTACGTTACTCGGATGTTCAGGCTTCTCGGGCAGCTTCGTATAATTGTTTTCGTCCACCAGAGTCGCGTCGGGCGCCATCGCTTCAAGCACGTCCAGCACTGGCGCCAACGGTTCATACTCCACCTTGATCGCAGCCAGCGCGGCTTCAGCGACCATCGGCGTCGCTGCCGCCACCGCGGCTACCGCATGTCCGTGATACAAGACTTTGTCTCGAGCCATAACATTTTTAGCAACGTCGTCCAACGTGCCGCCGCCTTCGCCACCAACCTCGCCTTCGATGCCACCGCCAGGAAAATCTGCGCCACTGATCGCCGCAAATACACCCGGCAGAGCAAGCGCGCCGCTGACATCAATGCTGAGGAGTTTTGCATGCGCGTGCGGACTGCGCAGAACCTTGCCATGGATCATATTAGGCAATACGGTGTCCGCACCGAACTGCGCACGCCCAGTAACCTTATCGAGGCCATCCGGACGCACTGGGCGGCTGCCTATCTGCTTATAATCTACTGCTTCTGCCATGACTCAATCCTTCTACCTTTAGCCTTGAAATGTAGCACGCAGGCCTATCGCTAGGAAACCAGCCGCCGGCAGTAGCCGCCGAAGGTCCAGATGCTAGCGCTGAACAACGAGCGTTAAGACAACCCATGCATTTGCACGGAGACGCCACGCGCACGGCAATCACTTCATCCGATAGCGAATCGGCAAGGTCTTTAACCCGCCCACGAAAGTGGATTGGGTGTACTGGGGCTCGCCAGCTAATTCGATGCGATCCACACGCGCTAGTAGAGCCCGATAAAGTGATGCCATTTCCATCTTTGCCAAGTGCTGCCCCAGACAGACATGCGCACCGAAGCCGAAAGCGATTTGCTTTGCGTCTTTACGATCTATGCGAAACTCGAATGGCGAATCAAATACGCGCTCATCCCGATTCGCTGAGGGATACCAGAGTATCGCCGACTCACCCTCGCGAATCATTTGACCGCCGATTTCACAATCCTCGGTTGCAGTACGCATAAAGTGCCTGACCGGTGATACCCAACGAATCATTTCATCGATAGCCGTGGGCATCAGACCGTCTACATCGGCGCGCAGCTTAGCCATTTGTTCAGGATTGTTTATCAACTCCAGCAACCCGCCTGCGGTTGACGAACTGGTGGTGTCATGCCCTGCTGTGGCGATAATCATGTAGTAGCCATTAGTCTCGTGTTGCGGTAACTGCTGGCCGTCAATTTGTGCGTTCGCAATCAAAGACGCCACATCATCCGTGGGCTTTTGACGCCGCGCCTCAGTCAACTCAGCAAAGTACTTTTCGAAATCCAATACCACATTCATAAAATCCATCATGTCGAAAGACCGCGCCACATCCGGATCGGTACTGCCAAATAGTTCCTGAGTAAGCTTTAGCATCAGCGGCTCGTCTTCTTCCGGCACGCCGAATATTGACATGATGACCCGCAAGGGAAACCAAATAGCTACATCCTTAACAAAGTCACATTCACCGCCCATTTCCCCCATGCGATCGACGTAATGTACCGCCAGTTCATCCACTCGCTGTTGTAACTTGCGCAAGTTGCTGCCCATGAACCAACCTTGGGTGAGTCGCCGGTAGCGCATGTGGTCTGGATCATCCATTTGCACTAGAGAGCGCACGAGATGTTTGCGCCCCGTGATCTGCTGCAGCATCTGCGTCATCATTTTTTGACCCAGAGTGGGGCGCGGGTCGTTTATGAAGACCGCTTTGTTGCCCTCAATGGCCTTAATGTCGTCGTATCGGGTGACATTCCAAAAAGGATCAAAACCTTCCGGGCTGAGATATTTCAGCGGCTCATTGGCACGCATCCAGCTGAATTGTTCATGCACCCACTTTTCGTTTGCCCAATTCGCTGGGTTAACCAACGCATTGTCCAAATCAGGTGAATCGGTAAAAACTGACATAGGAATTCCTGCTCACTACTGCTTTTTAGAAGTACCAGAGTATACTCGTCGACCTGCCTAGTTCGACAACTCGCATAACGCGTTCAGTAAAGGGCAAACATTGGTTTTTCAGGAATACATCTTTTCTCACGGGCGCTGGCCATTCGGCTGGACCCACGATTTGGTTTTCGATAACGAAGAAGCTTACCTGGAGCGTTGGATAATTTGGTGTGGCTTTACCTTGCGGCTGCATAAGTTTCATAAAGGCGACGACGACCGAGCATTTCATGATCATCCATGGTGGTTCATCACCATGCCATTGCGCAGCTATACCGAGTTAACTCCAAACGGCCGCCAGCGCGTCGGCGCATGGCGACCACATTTTCGTTCGTCGCGGCATCAACACATCGTGCAACTTGAGAATTCACGGCCGGTGTGGACATTTATTGTTACCGGACTAAAGAATCACGAATGGGGGTTTTGGGAAAACGGGAAATTTACCCACCACGAGCATTGGTTAGCGCAACGCAGTCATGTCCAACCGTAAATGCCTCAACTCAGACGCCTAGACTGCAGCCAGTTAACAGCAAACAACAATAGCGCCAACACCACACCTACTATTCGCGCTGACGTGGCCGGCCACACCAGCAGCCCCGCACAAACTATGGCAACGGCGCGCATATAAGTGGGTACGGTGGTTATTAGGAAGCCCTCTAAGGCCATGGCTAAAACTACAATCAACAACAAAGTAACGGCCCCAGCCAAAAGCACCACTGACCAACCTTGGGTTTCGGTTAACAACAACGGTGTATACGCCATCATCAAGGGAATTATGAACAAGCCATTGGCAAGCTTCAGTGCAGACACCGCTGACGCCATAGGTTGAGCACCTGCAATGCCAGCGCCGGCAAAAGCCGCTAACGCTATGGGCGGCGTTACGTTCGAGCTCTGAGCCAGCCAAAAGATAATCATGTGCGCAGTAATCAGCGCCAACCCGAGTTCCTGCAAAGCCGGGCCGGTCATCACCGCCAGCACGATATAGGCGGCTGTTGCCGGAAGGCCCATGCCCAAGATCAGCGCCGCCACCGCCACCAGTATCAATGCCAGCCAAAGCCGGCCATCACTCAAGGACACTACTGACTCGGTGAATTGCAGACCAATGCCCGTTTGGCCAATCGTACCGACAACAATGCCTGCGACCGCACAGGCCACAGAGATAGGCACGGCTAATCGAGCACCCTGGCGCAACCCGGCGACAATTTCGGTAAAGCCAACGCGGGTATGGGCTCGCAACATGCTCGCCGCAACCACCGCTGCACACCCGGCGGCACCCACCAACAACGGCGAATAATTCTGCAACAACAAAAACGTAATTAACGCGAGGGGCAAGAAGAAATGCAGGCCATTCAAAAAAATCGGTAGCACCTTCGGGCGCTCACTCGCCCCAATAAAGCCAGCCTTGGCGGCCATTAGGTGCACGTACAAAAGTACCGATATGAAATACAACAACGCCGGTACTAGGGCCATCCAAACGATGTCGCCATAGGGGGTTTTTGTGAACTCGGCCATAACGAAAGCTCCGGCGCCCATAATGGGGGGCATAATCTGCCCACCAGTGGATGCGGCGGCTTCAATCCCTGCAGCTTGCGCGGGCTTGTAACCGAGCTTTTTCATCATTGGAATCGTCAGCGAACCCGTAGTCACGGTATTCGCAATAGCACTGCCAGAAATCGACCCCATGGCCGCAGAGGCCATGACTGAGGCCTTGGCTGGACCACCGCGAGATTTTCCCGCAGCGGCAAAGGACAAATCGATAAGCATCTTGCCCGCGCCAGTCACCTGCAAAAACGCACCAAACAGCACAAAACTGAATACGGCACCAGCGGCAATGCCAATAGGTGCGCCATAAAGGCCAGCGCCAGTAAATACTTGAAAGCGGACGATGCGCTCAAAACTGAAACCCCGGGTTGCCAATACGTCAGGCAGAACATTGCCAAACGCAGCATAGAGGATAAACACCAAGCCAATAGCACACATCACTGGGCCAACGGACCGGCGTGCAAGCTCCAGAGTCGCCAGAACAATAACCACACCCGCCAGAAAATCAGCGGAACCCAGCCCATTCAACAAATGATCAATGCCGGAATAATCAAACTGTACGATGCGCCAACTGGCCCACAGCACCAACAGTGTTGTCAGTACATCAATCAAAGGCAGCTCTGAACCGCGAAGTCGCAATGGGTAAACCCAAAACCCTAAACACAATACCCAACACAAATGCACCGGGCGAAAATAAACCGCCGGTTGCATACCTAGAATCGTTTCAAAAGGCAAAACGCCCGGAGGTACAAAGCCTGCTACTGGCTGCCATAGCTGAAACACTGACAGCAACGCGGCAACTATGGTGAACAGCAGCGGCCAACGACTCGGGGCGGAACCCGCACTGTCGGTAGAATCAGAATTATTCATTGAAGGCATCACATGGCCGAGCAGGATCCTGCAGGTATAACTGGGTACCCGGGTGCAGCGGCACCGCCGGCAAACGATGGATATTTTCCAACGTCATAGCCTGTACTACCGGTGAAATTTGCAGCAACGATTGACGTTGTTGATATACCGTGCAGGTGAGTCGGTAAGCCAAGTCGGTCGACATATTTTCATGTACAACGACAGCACTCCAAATACCCAAGGCCGTCGTGTCGTTAACAACGCCATTATAGGTCGCAGCTGGAATGCGGTAGCCACTGTAGGCTGGGAATTGATCGACGAGTTGCTGCAACTCGTCGTCACGCAGATTAAGCAGACGCAAGGAACGGGTTACCGCCAACTCGGTTACTGCAGCAATACCCAAACCACCAACAATAAACCCTGCATCCACCGTGCCGTCTTTGAGCGCGGCCGTGGTGGCGGCAAAACTCAAGTAACGCGGGGCAATGTCGTCCAGTTCAACACCAAGACCTCTGAGCACATTGGCTGCTGCCACTGCGGTGCCAGATCCCTGAGCGCCTAGGGCTACCCGCTTACCGCGTAGGTCGGCAACCGCGGCTATACCACTGTCCTCAAGTGTCAAGATATGCACAATGTTGGGGTAGGCGGTAAATAGCACTCGCAACGGCAATGCCTGTTCAAATAACCCTTGGCCAAGAAACGCATCGGTGGTTACATCAGCCATAGCAATGCCTAAGTCGCTCTCCATGCGCGCCACTTGAGTGACGTTAGTAATAGAGCCGCCGGTGACTTCAGCTTTAACGTTAACGTCGGTGAGCTGTTTTGACCAAACAGAAGCCATACCGCCGCCAAAAGGATAGTAAAGACCCGCCGGCCCCCCAGTCGCAATCGACAACGTGCGATCCGCTTCACCACATCCGCACAGCACCACCCATGCCACAACCCAAAAGGTCGATGAACGGCCTATCCTAGCGCTGACATTTGCTGACACACTCATTGCTGGCACACGCCTCGTTGCTATCAAGTAGCAGCAAACATTAACCGCTCCACCGCATCGGGCCAACCGTTGTGAATCATCTGGCTAATCAAGTAAAGCAAGAATGGTCACTCTCCGCTACGGACCTTTTGGGAGAAACCCTTGGGACCACGCAAGCAACCGCCTCACACCCCACATCTATGTGAATATCAATAAACGCTCCGAACTCAAAGAGTTCCCAGGCCCTACGACGCTGGGAGCGAAAAGGCTAAATAAAAGCAGTGATTCCCACTGCACTAGCGGCCAACGTCAACTTTGATCTTTCAGCCACGCGACCAATGTTTTCAATACGATCGACATCGGTAAAACCTAGTTCTCTGGCCAAGCCATGGCGCAGATTGTCAGCGTTTAAGTATAGGTCGGTCTCTCCGTTGATGCGGTCGCTGTATTCACACCATGTCATTCTTATAGGCAAATCACGACAGCCTAGAAGCCAGCAACTAGGCCTTCTTTGCGGTGGTCAGATCCGCCTACATAGCCGTCGGCAATACGCTGAATTAACTGTGCACCACCAAACGTACTTGCGCGCTTGTCAAAGCGAACCTTATGCCCCCGCGCTCCCAACTCCTCTGCAACCTTAAGATCGAAGCCCAACTCTAGGCCAACACCAAAATCTTCGTATACGTGCCATCGCGGCGCATCGCTGGCCGCTTGGGGATTCTGTCTATGACCAAACACGCGGTTGATCATTTGCACATGACCCTGATGTTGCATGTGCCCACCCATAACCCCAAACGCCATTTCAGGCCGAGAATTCGCGGTTACAAAACCCGGAATAATGGTGTGGAACGGGCGTTTATTCGGACCTACTGTATTGACATGATCGGGGTCAAGCACAAAGCCACTGCCACGGTTTTGCATCGCAATGCCTGTACCTGGAATGACAACCCCAGAGCCAAACGCACGAAAGTTCGATTGAATAAAAGACACCATCATGCCGCTGGCATCTGCTGTAGTGAGGTAAACCGTATCGTAACCAACCGGCAATACCGCGGGCGGCAAAGCCATCGCGCGCTCGGTAATGGACGCCGCCGCTCGGCGTAAACTCGCCGGATCTAATAATTCTTCAACACTGACAGTCATCGCAGCGGCATCTGCGAAACGTCCTGCCGCAGCGGCCGTAGCGATCTTCATAGCCTCGATTTGTTGATGTACTTCTGCCGAGGAATCTAACGGCTGGTCTGGCAAATATTGCAGTATGCCCAGAGCAATCTGCGCCGCCAAACCCTGACCATTCGGCGGAATCTCATGCAATTCAACCTGTTTGTATGCCTGTTTGATCGGTTCCACCCAATCTGCTGTATGGCTTACGAGGTCTTGCAAGGCCAAACAACCACCCTGAGCAGTACTCGCAGCGACCATCGCCTCGGCTAATTCCCCCTGATAAAAAGCCGCCCCCTTAGTCTCGGCAATAAGCCGCAATGACCGGGCTAAATCAGGTCGCTTAAACAATTGCCCCGCGCGCGGCGCGGGAAGAAAATGCTCTGAAAAAGCGTCAAAGCCTGCATAGTAGGATTCAAGACGCTGCCAATAAAAGGCCGTTTCCGGCCCCACCAAGAATCCGCCCTCAGCATACTCAATCGCCGATTCAAACAAATCCGCAAATGCCAACTGGCCATACTTATCGCTGAGTTTCACCCAACTGCTGACCGCTCCAGGCACGGTGACACTGTCCCAGCCTAGCTCGGGCATTTTCTGCAGACCGCTGAAGCGATCGGCAGTCCAGCCTGCGGGCGACCGCCCGGAGGCATTGAGACCAACCACTTCAGAACCATCCCAAAGTAGGCAAAAGGCGTCACTACCAAGCCCATTATTATTTGGTTCTACCACCGTCAAGGTAATCGCCGCGGCAAGTGCGGCATCTACAGCATTACCGCCCTGCTGCATGACGCGCAAACCCGCTTGGACAGCCAAAGGCTGAGAGGTAGCGACTAAGTTGGCCGCCGCAACCGGAGCACGGGCTGAGCGATAAGGTAGGTTCGGGTCATACATTATATTGAACAATCGCAATAGGCAGTTCAGAGCAAACCACGCTCACAACGACGACGCAACACCACGGCGGTACCGCGCCAAGCGCTCAAAATCGCCAATTTCCTCGGCAATGCTTAAACCTAAGTTCAGCACTTGTTCGAAGCGCCGACCGGACGCCATAACATCCTCAATCACCTGCAAAGCCATTGGACTATCGCCTATAGAATGTAGTGCGACGGCGTACAGGTAGGCCGTGCGCTGGGTTGGCTGTTGCGCGAATGCTTTAGCAAGTAAACCCACAGCCGTCTCGCGCTGACCCTGACGAACCAGCCACATCGCACGAGCCACCAATACATCCGCACTGTCCGGCACACGCAACAACGCTTGTTGTAACAGCGGACCGGCTTCGGCGTCGCGCCCTTGGGCCCGATAGAGATCGGCCAAATTGACCATACCCGGTACCCAGTCTGGGTTGAGCACCAGTGCCTGTTGCAATTGTTCCTGGGCTCGCACCACGTCACCCATCTGCAGGTAGGCATTAGCAAGGTTAGTCCGCGCACCAGGTCGATCCAAGTGCAATTGCTGCACCACCAGATACTCATCCACAGCAGCACTGAGGTGTCCGCGTTGATTTTCTGGTAACTGGCTCATTCCGTCTAATAAACCCTGAGTTACCTCGATACGCACAGCTAATATCGGATCTTGTAACAACCGCCGCAGGCGTCGCCAACGTTCTGTAAAAGACCATCGAGCAGCCCCTCGAACAGCGCCAATTCGCTGCAACGCAGAAGCTGAATTTAACCCCGCAACGATGGCCTCCGAACTGATTTGACGCTGATACCTTCCCATTAGAGATAATGCCGTCGCGCGCACAATGTCAGGCTGCTTAGAATTTTGCGCGACTGCTGCCAAAGCAGATTCGGCGTTCAACTGACCATCACGCGCCAGCGCAAATATCACACCAAAATGCACAGTCTCATCCGCTGGCGGTGCCCCAAAATGCGCGCGCACAGCGTCTGCTGCCCACTGCACAGATTCCGATTTGTGACAGTCGGTACATGGATTGGGTGCCCGGGTGCGTTCAGACAGGTCCGGACGGGGCTTGCGAAAACTATGATCTCGACGGCCATCAATTCCCATATAGACCCGCTCTGGCATATGACAGGAAACACACGCTGCAGCCTCAGTACCCTGTTGATGAAAGTGGTGTTCGATGCTGTCGTAATTGGCCGGCCGCAACGACGGAAAATCTGCACGGCCATTGACGTTGTGGCACTGGGTGCACACGCCATTGCCGGGGATTTTTAACTGCGCCGAATGGGGTTCATGACAGTTGCTGCAGGCTACTCCCGCACGATGCATTTTGCTTTGCACAAATGAGCCGTGAACATACACCTCATCCAAGATCTGTCCATCGGCATGATATAAACCATCATCAAGCAGGGCCGGTAAATAATGATCCAGATAGTTTTGCTGGGGGGTGAACCCTTCCGCAAGTTGCGTGCGTCGACTATGGCATGTTCCACAGGTGTTTACCTGTTGCGCTGCTTCTTTCAACGTCGGTAAAGGCACTATGGTCGGCTGCTGTGCATGGAGACTACCCGGCCCATGACAGGCCTCGCACCCTACGCTGATCTCCGCAAATTCCGTCGCAAAGGTATCCGTTGCGGGATCGTAGTTTTTGCGTACCGCAGTCGAGTGACAATCTGCACACATGTGGTTCCAGTTTTGGCCACCGCGACGCCAATGTTCCGGATTTTCGATCGCGTCTGCGGACGGATTAAGGTGATACCAGCCATCTTGATGAGCTACCGTATTACGCGACCCCGACCCAGCTCGATTGTCCCAAACCATCGGCAATGCCTGCAGCCGACCGCCGCCCAAATCCACAAGGTACTGCTGCAGCGGTGCTACCCCAAACGTATAGCGTATTCGCAGCTGGGTTAAATCTTTGGAGGCGTTTGTGCCATCTGTGGTGGCGACAACGAAGGCCGAGCCCGCCGTTTGAAACAGCGTTCTGTGTTTACCATGGACTAATTCGGCATCGGCAAAATCACCGAAAACTGTATCGGGAGTCGGTTCTGCCATAGCCAGCTGATGATGCGACCCCTGCCAGTGTTGCCAGATTTCGGCATGACAGTCAGCGCATTGGTTGGAGCCTACGTACTCGGCCGAATCTGTGTTGACCGGCTCGAGCTCCACCCTAGGAGCGTTGCTTGAGTCACAACCCGCTGACCCAAGCGCCAGCAAGACGACAGTGATTAGGGCACGATTACATTGCGCAGTCATGCCCTCAACGCGATCTCAGAACGAGATCTTACCTGCCATAGTGCGCCGCAAGGATACGAATCTCTTCGTCAGTGAGGTCTTTCGCCATGCCATACATTACAGCATTGACGCGCTTTTCTGAGCGGTAAGCCTGTAATTGCAAGCGCAGGTAGCGTTCCCACTGACCGTTCAGATTCGGATAGATGTCCGCGATCGCCTTACCATCTTGGCCATGGCAGGCAATACAGCCCTTCTCTACAGCCAACGCCGCGCCGTCGACAGGCTCACCTGAGCATGCGCCCAACAACATCACGGCGCCAACCAACGCCGACTGATAAATTGATTTCAATGTATTCACAGCCAACCTCAATTCGCTTGGCGACTGAAATATTCAGCCAGCCTTTGTATATCTTCGTCACTCAGCAGAACCGCTTGGGCGTTCATCTGGTTTCCGGGCTCCTGACCTTCGCGAAAATAATTAAGGCGGCTTACCAGATAACCCACGTTCTGGCCGGCGATATTTGGGTAGCGGTCAGAACTCGCTACGCCGTTAACACCGTGGCACGTCACACAGTGATACTTCCATGCCAATTCTGCGTCCTCTTCTGCCCAGACCCCAGGCGCAAAACCCAGAAGCACGCACGCAGCTGCAGCACAAACTGCAAACACGTTTTTCTTCAGACCACTACGGCCACATTTTGCCATCTTGTTGTTTTCCTCAGAGTTATGTTTTTCTTCAGCGCTTTGTAACCAAAGCACAATTTCGCACAAATGCTAATTGCTGGCCACATTATCCACCGCCATCACAAAGCGGTGAGGGTAGGCTTGAGCCCCTCCTTCCGGGCCTTCTTGCGAACTCAAGCGGCGACCACCTAGGCGCTCAAAGAACCCCGTAGCGAACCGTTCGGCACGCACATAGAGCGAGTATCGATGACGCAAGCTTGCTCGCCGCGCGATCTCTCTTAATAGTTCTCGACCAATACCTTGGCCTTGAGCACTAGGCGCGACATATAACCCATGCAGCCACGCCACTTGGTCGCCATTTTGCAATCGTATTAGTGCGTCCGGCTGCCACACTGCAACCCCTATTTCCGCGGCCGCTTTATAACATAAGACCATTTCAAAATCTTCAAAATCCAGAGCTCGGTAGCTCAAAGATACCGCCGCCAGTCGGCTCAAACGGGCGGAAGTTGGCCACCCGCCTACTGCTGCGACGATGAGCGCATTAACCTTCGCTAAATCGGCAGACTCAGCTCGTACAAATGTTAGCAACTGACCCATTCCACCATGACCGTTGTGGCAGTCTATCAATCTCTTCAGCACCTATTGCAAGACGAACTAAGACAGAATATCGACAGTTTAATGGTCACGAAGCTTTGACCCGACAACCGGTACCGTTTTACGAATCGAGGATTTCGAGATGATTTATGTCCAATGTCGCCATCATTGGTGCCGGTATCTGCGGCTTGCGCTGCGCGCAGTTGTTACAAGAAGCCGGCGTCACTGTTGAACTTTTTGATAAGGGCCGCGGAGTTGGCGGCCGCCTCGCAACACGGCGCCACGCGCATTGGCGTTTTGATCACGGCGCGCCCAGTTTGCACGGCGACGGACCGGGATGGCGAGAAAAAATCCGTGGTTATCCAATATGGTCGCGCACCCACGAGACGATGGAATGCCACGTGCCTGAACATGGCGTTAACCAGCTCGCTAAAGATATTGCGCGGTCGCTCAGTATTCTTAACGGCTGTCAGATCACATCCATAGTGCAGCACGCCAACGGGTGGCATTTATATGATGATCAGGCGGCCGAACACGGGCCCTTTGACGATTTAGTGATCACCGCGCCCTGTCCTCAAACTCAGGTATTAATCGAAAATCTCGATACCCCTCTCAAACAGCAGTTATCGAATGTTCGCATGAACCCGGCATGGGTCATGATGCTCGCCACCACCACGCCGATAATCACTGCAACACAACAGACTCCAACTCACAATTTGATCCGCCGTATCAGCGCTGAGCATTCCAAACCCAAGCGCGCGATCAATAAAGACGAATACTGTTACGTTCTGGAGGCAACAGCCGGCTGGAGCCAGCGCCATGAGGACGATGCGCCCACTGATGTGCAAACACACCTATTAGCGGCACTAAAGGACGTAACCGTCGAGATGATAAAACCTCTTCACTGCGCTGTTCACAGATGGCGCTACGCCCATACCCAAGACGCCGTTGGTAAACCCTATCTGATGGATAAAGATCTGCGTTTAGGGGTAGCCGGCGACTGGTGTCTAGGTCGTGGTGCAGACGGCGCTTACCAGAGTGGCGAAGACCTTGCCGCGGCGCTATTGCATGCCAAGCCTTTCGGCGCCTAATCACCAACGCGCTGTTAGCCGACTGGGGCCACTCGCGCTGAAGGCTCTTGCTGACCGACTGTGGCCGCTTGCGCGGAGGGCTCTTGTTAACCGACTGGGGCCGCTTACGCTGAAGGCTCTTGTTACCCGACTGTGGCCGCTTGCGCTGCAGGCTCTGATTAGCCAACTACGGCGACTTAGCCCGAGGAGTGCTGTTCCTCGTTGCTCTCTGACGCCAGCGCCCTTTCCGCATCGACCACGATTCTTACCATAGTAATGTTGCAGACGATTTGACGCTCTAACTGACTCACATCGTCCGCAATCCATCCAACCACGGTTACACAGCCGCGGTAAGTAGGCTCAAAATACCGCTTGTCTATGAACACGACGACTCGGTTGATGTTTATGCCCAGCAACACCAATAACAAAGCGAAAATCGCCAACGCTCGAAACCAACGCGATGCAAGCACCCTCATTTTCTGCCCCCGCTAAGACCTGATCTGGCATTATGGCCAGCCTTCGCCTCTGACCCTATACTACCCTACGACACTCTGCGATGAAGGTATCAACGCTATGAAATTGTTCGGCTTATTGTTTTCACCACTGGTCTTTGGGTTGGCATTTTTAGCACCCTTACTCGCCCAATCAATAACCGCACTTGGTTTGCCTACAGCGGGTATAAATCCGCTATGGATCGGTTTTATCGTTGGCGGTGCTTTAGGCTTGTCAGCACAGCTACGCGGCTCGTGGTTTTGGATAAAGCCATGAGCGAAATCCAATATTCAAGCCCTGCCAATGTAGACGCGCTAGATTCGGCAGAGCGCCAAATCGCAGCCAAATACATGCGCATGGTGCCTTGGGGAGCTGTGGCATGGGCTTTCTCCAATTTAGCCGTTTGGCTATCCCTATGGCCGCTGGTACTTTTGGACATCATGCCGCTATGGCTTGGCTTCATTATCGCATCGCTAAACGTCAGTCTTTGTTACCTGCCCTCCCACGAAGCGCAACACAATATTATTGCCCGCCGTGGTCAACCCTTACGGTGGCTAAACGAATTAGTCGGCCATATCTCAGTTATCCCTTTAGTCCAGCCATATCGAGTCCTCCGCGACACCCATATGGAGCACCACGCCCATACTAACGATCCGCAACTGGATCCCGATTATCCGGTACATGCGCCGAGTGGTTTCGCTTTTTTACTTAAGAGCATCCAATCCCGGCAATCGGGATCGGACGCGAACCAGAGCTATGCTGATGCGTTGCAACGGCGCGGCAAAGATCATGAACTCATCGACGCGCTGGTTTATAGCGTTGTGCACCTTGGGTTTTTAATCAGCATGGCGTGGAGTGGCTACGCACTGGAAGCGGCACTGCTGTGGTGGCTACCAAGACACATTGGGCTGACTTATATCCAGTACTATTTAAGCTGGGCACCCCACCACCCCGGCAATGGCCGCGGGCGCTATAAAGACACCCGCGCCTTCAAAAGCCGTCTGGGTAACCTATTATCTTTAGGTATGCAGTACCACATCGTGCATCACCTTTACCCACATATTCCGTTGAGCAAAACACCGGCCGCCTATCGAGAGCTAAAACCTATCCTGCAGCAACGCGGCTGTGATCTGGGGGATTTGTAACCACAGGCCCATAATGTAGCACCGCATTAGCTGCTGGCATTCTCGAGCATATCGCCTCAGTATGCTCTCTCAAAATCGTTGGGGAGCGAGCATGAATGACCAAAGCGGGGCTTGGTTCTTGCGGGGCAATTGGGCGCCAACGCAGCAAGAGCGAACGTCCACAGAACTGAAAATTGAAGGCACTATTCCACCCGAGCTGAACGGCGTATATCTACGTACTGGACCTAATCCAGCGTCAGGCACTGGGGATCACTGGTTTCTCGGCGATGGCATGGTGCATGGCATTCGTCTCAGCAACGGCAGCGCCGAGTGGTACCGCAACCGCTTCGTGCAAACTCCGGACATTACCGATCCACTGACAGACCCCATGGGCGGCCTTGGCGATCTGCGACGCGGCAAGGGCAATACCCATGTGATGGCCCACAACAAAAAAATATTATGCCTCGAGGAAGCCCATTGGCCTTGGGCAATTGACAGCGAACTCAACACCGTTGGCTGTGAAAATTTTGATGACGCGCTACCCTGTTCGATGACCGCGCACCCAAAGGTTTGTCCTGTTACTGGCGAGTTATTGGCGTTTAGCTACTTTTCGTTTCAGCAACCATTCCTCCAATACATTCGCATCGGCGCTGACGGCAAGCTAAAGCAGCTTGAGGGGATCGAATTGCCTGAAATGGTAATGATGCACGACTTCAACATCACCGAAAATTACGTGATTTTCATGGATCTGCCCTTAGCCTTCGATCTGGATCTTCTGGCCAGCGGTATACCGTTTCGCTTCAAGCGCGAAAATCAGGCGCGTCTCGGCGTTATGCCGCGAACCGGCAGTGCAAACGATATTCGCTGGTTTGAAATCAACCCGTGCTACGTCTTTCATCAGGTTAACGCTTGGGAACAAGGTGATGTCATTAACTTATTCGTCTCCAAGCAAGACTCAGCATTCGGCACAGACTCCGGCGACTTCTCCGAAGTGTCACGCCTACATCGCTGGCAAATCAATCTGGCTACTGGCCAAGTTACGGAAGAAAAAGTCGACGACCGTCCGGGCGACTTTGGCCGGGTCAACGATAAATTCGTTGGCAAAGCCAGCCAATTTGGCTACCTCATGGCGCTGGATGGCGAGGGCAACAGTGAAGAACCGGTGTATGGCCCCAAGCTCTACCAATACGACTTAATCAGCGGCCAGTGCAACGAGCACAATCTCGGCAACGGCACCCGTGGCGCCGAGCCCGTCTATGCTCCGGTGCCGTCCTCGAACGCCGAGAACGACGGATGGATCTTGTGCCTTGTGCATAACGAGCACAACAATAAATCCAAACTCGTGATCATCGACGCCGACAATTTTTCTGCGGCGCCAGTGGCCAGTATCGAGTTGCCCTACCCTGTGCCCTACGGCGCCCATGGTAACTGGATTGCAGATCAACAGCTGAACTGATTAGCTTGTTTCGTCGCCCAATAAGCCAACTGCATAGTATGAATCCACGGTATCTCTGACGGTGGTTTCTAAGTCGAAGGTTTCCAGACCCAGCTCCTGCTTGGCCAGCAGACAATAGGCTCGCGGCGCGTCGTAGGTCGGTTTCGCTGGGACATCACCACTTTCCCCATGCATGGGCTCGCCACCAATGTCGTCCACCATTGGGTACAGGGATTCCAGCAATGCTTGTAATTGCCAGGTGAACAACTCGCCACCTCGATCCGCCGCCGACAAAATATAGCGGCTGCCATTGCCGCCAACGGTGGTTTCCATACATAGACGATGAGCACGCGCGACGTCGCGCACATCCACACAGTTCCACAACATACGGCCTTCACGCCCGCCCTTGTAGGGTTTGCCCTGCATCATCCGCCTTATGTGATTTTGCCAACTCCAGGGTTGGTCATTGTTGCTCGCAATCAGCGGTCCAATGACGTGCAAGGGTAAAATAGCGAGTGCCTCAAAAACGCCTGTGGCCTCAGCTTCGGCATAAATGAGCTTTTCGGTATTCGCTTTAGCCATGGCATATGCGATGTCACGATCTTTCGAGATTTGCTCCTCGCTCCAACGGCCCTTGTAGGCTTCTACATTGTCTCCACACCAATCTTTTTCGGTAAAGACGTATCCTTCAGGGCGCGGATGACCTACTGCGGCGAAAGAGGAGGTAAAAACAAATCGCTTAACGCTACCAGAGCGCTTTACCGACTCGATCACATGAGCATTTTCCTTGAAGCAACCATCATAAACTTCTTGGGGAGATTCTCGGTTAAAACCCACTGTCGCTCCCGCATGAATAACCGCCGCGCAACCCTTAAACGCCTCGTCATAGCTGCCGGGCTTAAATAGGTCGGCCTCGTACAATGATACGTGCCCGCGCATACCGTCATGATTAAGATCCAGCAAGTGCGCCGTCTTGGCAGGATTGCTGGCATCACGGACACACGCTCGCACCTCGTACCCTTGTTCCATGCAGTCTTGAACAATCCAAGAACCGATATAGCCACTGGCGCCGGTTACCGCTATTGGGCCATCAGCTGGTGAAACCGCATAGTTATGTGCAGACATAGTTTGCTCCCCGCAAAGATTATTATTACAACGAATTTAGTTACTCTCGCGCCCTCGCCAAAGGCCCCAAGCTTGCCGGATAGCCACTAAGTAATGGCCATTCAATAACGCCAAAAGGCAGTCGATCTGGTCGAAGCTGATCTTGCCGCGCTGAAATAACGCGATCGCCCTCAATGGCATATTTTCGGCCATCTCTGTGAACATTTTACGCGTTGTCGGATCGGCTTTCTCCAACCCCATTCCGCCCAAAAAAGCGTCCGCAAATTTGGCCTGAATTTTCGCACCCAACCATGTAGTGCCTATTTCGCGTACAGAAGAATTACGGTGAAAGGGGCGCAACGCCTCGGGCGCAGGCACTGACCTGTTGAGCATTTGCGCAAATGCAAAGTCTGAGACGGCCAATCCCTGCCCCGCATCTGCAGGCAAAAATTCTGGCCAAGGCACGCCGGCAGCGAGGGCACTGGGCACGTCAACAGAGGCTATGTTGAGCATTTTAGTCAGCCGGATATCTCGACTGGATACGCCAATGCGTAACTCCACTGGGCCGGATTCTAAAATCCAATTTTGCGTTCCGTGATCGAATATTTGAAAGCTGTCGGGCAATAACTGGATTTCTACAGACCCGCCAGCACCTGCTTCTAGGTGCAGTTTTGCAAAGCCGCACAGCTCTTGGTCGGGACGATGCACTAAGCTGTTCTTGCAGTGCCGGTAGACCTGAACGACTTCAGCACCCGCCATCGACCCAGTATTTTTTACCTCTACCGTTAACTTAACCGAGCGCTGTGCGGTGAGTGTATCGTTCGACAAGATCACTTGTGGCAAATCGAAGTGGCTGTAGCTTAGACCATGCCCAAAAGGGAACAACACAGATCTGCGTGCAGTATCAAAATAACGATAACCAACGTACAAACCTTCGCGATATTGCATCTGTCGATGCTCACCCGGGAACCAGGGCTGTGACGGTATATCCGAGAGTTGTTCCGCAAAGGTTTCAGCCAGCTTGCCGCTGGGATTGCGCACACCCATTAATACATCAGCAATAGCGCCACCGGCAGCTTGACCACCAAGATAGCCTTCTAATATCGCGCCAACCTCATCCACCCACGGCATTTCCACCGGCGCACCATTCGCCAGCACCACGACTGTGCGCGGATTAGCCGCAGCCACGGCCCGGATTAAAGCATCATGTTGCGGCGGTAAGCACATGTGCTCGCGATCAAAGCCTTCCGATTCATATATTCCCGGCAATCCCGCAAAAACCACTGCCACTTCTGCGGCACTGGCGGCCCTGACTGCCTCGTCAATAAGGCCCTGATCAGGCTCGCTATGGATCGGGTCATAACCGGCCGCATAAGTTACCGCCTCTGTGTACTCTGCCAACGCTGCCACCAGAGTATCGACCTGAGTCGGCCGCACTTGAGAGCTGCCCGCGCCCTGAAAGCGTGGTTTTTCTGCAAAAGCGCCTATTAAAGCAAGCGGCTGTGTCGCTGAGAGCGGCAAGATTTGCTCATCATTCTTCAGCAATACACAACATTGGGCAGCGGTCTCTCGAGCCAGTTTATGCTGGCTAACGGGGTCCGCAGCAATCGATGGCGTCTGTCGATCTTTCGCCGATAAACTCAGCGCCACGTTTCGTATGACAACCCTATCTAACGCCCCTTCGTCGAGTTCTCCTGCGCCGACCGCGGCCGCGACCAACTTATCCGTAATACCGCCGCTGTTGGGCATTTCTAAGTCAAGCCCACTCTTGACGCCAAGCACACGATCATTGGCGGCACCCCAATCCGTCATTACCAAGCCATCAAAGCCCCATTCTTCACGCAGCACCGTATTCAATAGCCAGTCATGTTCACTGCAATAGATCCCATTTAGACGGTTGTATGCACACATGACCGTCCACGGCTTGGAGGTTTTAACAGCAATTTCAAAGCCCTTAAGGTAAATCTCCCGCAGGGTGCGGTCGTCGACCACAGCATCCATGTACATGCGCCCACGTTCTTGGTTATTTACCGCAAAGTGCTTTAAGCAAGCGCCAACACCCTGCGACTGAATCCCCCGAACTAAACTGCCCGCAATATGTCCGTTCAAGAACGGGTCCTCAGAGAAATATTCAAAATTTCTTCCGCAAAGCGGATTGCGCTTGATGTTGAGCCCCGGACCCAGTAGCACACTCACATCCTCGTCCACGCAGGTTTCACCCAACGCTTCACCGACACGCTCAATCAGAGCCACATCCCAGGAACAGGCCAATGCTGATGCCGTAGGAAAGCATGTGGCCGCAACACTGCGATGCGCGCCAAGGTGGTCCGCCTGCTCCGCCTGTTTGCGCAGTCCGTGCGGGCCATCCGTGACCATTATTTTGTCGATGCCCAAACGCGGCAACTCTGCCAAGTGCCAAAAATCCTGGCCCGAACAAAAGTCGGCTTTTTCCGCCAATGTCATCTGCGCCACTAAAGCTTCAGCATCAGCGATCGCACCCGCACTAAAAGGATGATTCATAGCCCAAGCACCAACTTAGCCATGATATTTCGCTGAACTTCGTCGCTGCCACCAGCGATGGAGCTGGCCCGAAAGTTGAAGTAATTGGTAAACGCCATCGCACCCGCATCTGGGCCGATCATGGCTGCATTGCTGCCTACAGTACGCGCCTCCGGTTGGTGAACCCCAGCATAGTGACCAGTAGCAATGACCGCCAATTCACTGATTTGCTGTTGCATTTTGGCCGATAGCGCCTTCATTACCGATGATTCAGGCCCCGGGTTCTGGCCTTTCGACAGCGACGCCATGAGCCTGAATTCGGTATATTGAATTGCTTCTAGCTGCACTTCAGCTTCTTCCAACTGACGCTTGAAGGCAGGATCTTCCGCAACCGTGCCTGCATCTAAAGCGGTAGACTCAGCCAGTTTACGTACCCGTTGCAACGCCACTTTACGCGCGGCATTACCGCCCGTAGAGCCGCCACGTTCAAACTCCAACAGATACTTCGCTACCTGCCAGCCCTTATTTTCCTCGCCGACAATATTAACTTTCGGCACCCGCACATCGTCAAAAAACACCTGATTTACTTCGTGGCTGCCAGACGCAAACACAATGGGCTCAACTCGAACGCCCGGGCTGTGCATATCCATCAGTAAAAACGTAATGCCTTCTTGCGGTTTACCGCCATCATCGCTGCGCACAAGTAAAAACATTTTGTTGGCGTAATGGGCATGGGACGTCCATATTTTGCTGCCATTTAAAACAAAATCATCGCCATCAGTCGCCGCACGCAGTTTAAGGCTCGCCAAATCGGATCCAGAGCCAGGCTCCGAATAGCCCTGACACCAATAATCCTCGCCAGAAAGAATACGCGGCAGATATTGCTGTTGCTGCGCCTTGGACCCACAACCAATCAGCATCGGTCCGCACATACCCAATCCCATCGGCGCTGTATCTGGTGCATGCGCCTGAGCTTTTTCTATGGACCATATATAACGCTGAATTAAATCCCATCCGGTACCGCCGTATTCTTGAGGCCAACTGGGCGCAATCCAGCCTTGTTGATGCAGAATGCGGTGCCAAACAATGTTGTGCTCGTAGTCCAAAAATATACCGGGGCACAACCGCTGCGCGTCACGAAGATCATCCGTTAAGTTATCATCAAGGAACCTGCGCACCTCGTCGCGGAATGTTTCATAATGCGGAGCAAACCCGATATTCATTTACCTTTCCCCTTAACTAAAGCCCGCCGCTTAGCGGCACTTAATCTGGCTTTATACCCCCGATACAGAGATATTTAATTTCCAGATAATCATCCAACCCATAACGGGACCCCTCGCGACCATTACCTGATTCTTTGACCCCACCGAACGGCGCCATTTCATTCGATACGATGCCTTCATTGATGCCGACAATACCGTATTCCAGTGCTTCGGCCACCCGCACCATACGCGCCGCATTAGTGGTATAAAAATACGCCGCCAAACCCGCTTGGGTCGCGTTGGCCTGTTGTATGGCTTGCGCTTCTGTATGGAAACGCAGCAACGGCGCCACCGGTCCAAAAATCTCCTCTTGGGCAATGCGCATTTGCGGAGTCACATCGATCAGCACCCCTGGCTCCACATAACCCGAACCCAAATCCGAAATCCCACATCCCTGCCGAACCAGCGCGCCCTCGCCCAAAGCATCGTCTACTAGATCAACTACTTTTTCAGCTGCGCCCTGATGAATTAGCGGTCCCATCGTGACCGCTTCGTCATGACCGTCACCCAACTTGAATGCCTGCGCACTGCTCGCCAGCCGCTCTGCAAAGGTATCGTAAATTTCGTCTTCGACCAGAATTCGATTGGCACAAACGCAGGTCTGCCCGGCATTGCGATATTTCGACGCCACCGCCCCAGCTACCGCCGCATCTAAATCCGCATCGGCGAAAACAATAAAAGGCGCGTTACCACCCAATTCCATAGTCGTGCGTTTCATCGTCGCGGCGCAATCCGCAGCTAACATTTTGCCCACCCGAGTAGAGCCCGTGAAGGTCAGCTTGCGCACCTGAGTGCTGCCAGTAAGTGTCTGACCAATCTCTTCTGTTTTACCGCAAAGCACATTAATCACACCGGCCGGAATGCCCGCCTGCATTGCAAGATGCGCAAGGGCCAACGCAGACAGGGGTGTTTCATTCGCAGGCTTGCATACCACTGTGCACCCCGCAGCCAACGCTGGAGCAATTTTGCGCGCGAGCATGGCGTTGGGGAAATTCCATGGCGTGATGCACGCGACAACGCCAATGGGTTGCTTGAGTGTGATAATCCGTTTGTCAGCGCTTGGCTGTGGAATCGTGTCACCGTAAATACGCTTGGCTTCTTCCCCGAACCATTCGATATAACTGGCGCCGTAGGCAATTTCCGCTCTGGCCTCCGCCAGTGGCTTACCCTGTTCAAGCGTCAACAATTGCGCTAACGGCTCCTGTTGCGCCATCACCAAATCAAACCAGCAACGCAGCAAATATGCCTTTTCCTTCGCTGGCCGCTTCGCCCAATCCACTTGCGCAGCGCTGGCAGCCTCGATCGCAGCCGCAGTCTCAACAGCACCGCAATTGGCGACCTGGGCAATGACCTGCTGATTAGCTGGATTCACTACATCGAAGCAACTGCCGTCACGGGCGGGTTCCCAAGCACCGTTGATCAGCGCCTTGGACTCAAGCCAATCCGGCACTCTTAACGCAGCCCTATCGCTCACTGGCTCCGGCCTTGCAATATCAATTCAACAAGCCGCTCGCCGTGGGTATTTTGCGGGAAATGCCCCGCATCAGGAATGGCATCAAAGGGCGCATTCATCTGTTGCGCCCATTGGCGGCCCCAATCCTCAATGAAGACGTCATCTGTGCATCCCCAAATGAAATGACAGCTTTTGTTCCATTGCAAAAGTGTTTTGTAGTGCATGGTCTGGGCAGCCGCATTGCCGTTATGGTAGCTGTCTAGTGGAATGGATAAAGGAAAGCGCCGGAAACCGTTATATCCGGCATCCGGAAGCCCTTTATAAGGCGCAGCAAAACCCTGATACATCGCCGCCGCTGCGCCACTTAATTGTGGATCTTCGCCCTGCATAAATGCCGGGACGTATTGTTCCCGCGACATCAGTCCAGCAGACATCACCATCATTAACCCCAAGTCTGGCTCTGGTCGATCAAAATTACCGCCCTGCTGCCAGCCGGCATTCCAACGCCGAATTCCCTCGGAGTACTCGTATTCTGGATGGTGCAGCCACGTGTTCATTATAACTAAGTGGTCAAAGCGTTCCGGCATCATCGCTGCCTGGGCCAAGCCAGTAGGCCCACCCCAGTCCTGACAGACCAGCGAAATGTTGTTTAGATCTAGGTCAACAATGAGCGAGGTGAGCACTTCGGTATGGCGTGCAACGGTGTACCAGTGCAGATCAGTGGGCTTATCAGAACGGCCAAAGCCCAGATGGTCCGGCGCTATGCACCGATACCCTGCCGCTACTAAACCAGGAATCACATCGCGATAGAGATAGGACCAAGTTGGCATGCCATGCATGAGCAGCATGACGGGTGCGTCTTTCGGACCCTCGTCCACGTAGTGCATGCGTAAGTCTTGCCAAAAGTGATAATTAGGCGCGTAGTTAAAGTCCTGCAAATTTTGAAAATTTTCCTCTGCCGTGCGCACGAACTCGGTCATTGCTTAGCTCCTTATTTTATCTTTTTTTCGCTTTGCGCCCACTTACAAGGCCACGTGCCTAGAGTGGCCGATTTTTCTCGTCAACAGGGCGCAATAGTATCCCGTCGCTTGCTGATTTTCGTCCACGAAATTTACCGCGCAAATCGGGCGCAGCTACAACTATCCCTCACGCTTAATCGGCACTGCACCGCCAACCTTCGCCAATTACCGAAGTTTCACAAACTTAGTTATGCTGTGTTTAACGCGCGCCACAAACTGATAGGGTGAACCGAGGGTCTATGAACGGAGCAACCAAAAAACACGAGGTCGCAAACGATGTGCTGGATGCCATCGATTACTGCTACGAGCAAGGCTGGACCGATGGCTTACCGGTGGTGCCACCTGAGGCCAGCCGCGTTGAGGCCATGCTGCAGATGGAGGGCCGCCCTCCAGAAACAGTGATCGCGCATCACCCTGCCACACAAATCGATTTGACCCTGCACGGGGCTGCGGTAAATGCTGTTATGGCCGGATGTTTGCCCGAGTACTTTCCGGTGGTGGTCGCCGCATTTGAGGCCATGGCGAAAAAGCCCTTCAACTTCCACGGCAGTACCGCGAGCACTGGCGGCTCGGCCCCACTGCTTGTGGTTAGCGGCCCCATTGTTGATGACATCGGCATGAATGCCGGGGTGAATCTATTTGGCCCAGGCAACCGCGCTAACGCAACCATTGGTCGTGCCGTGCGACTGATCATTCTAAATATCTTTCGAATGACACCCGGCATTGCAGATAAATCTACCCAAGGTAATCCTGGAAAATACAGCTTTTGTATTGCCGAGCGGGCAGACAAGACACCCTGGCAATGCCTTAACCAAGAGCTGGGATATCCAGCTGAAATAAGCTCCGTTACCGTGTTCGCTGGGGGCGGTTTCGTCAACGTTGAAAACCATGGCGGCCAGACCGCCGAGGCAGTGCTGGAAACTATTGCCGATGCCATGGCCAATTGCGGCTGTATAAGTATCGGCCAGAGCGCCGTAGTTTTGTCTCCAGAACACGCCGAGATTGTTGCCAATAGCAACTTCAGCAAGTCCGACACCCGAGAATTTTTATTCGAGCACGCGCTACGCAGCGAAGCAACTTTGCGCCGCATCGGTAAATTCAGCCCAAGAGAATACGCACTGCAGGCGCGCGAGGATTGTCATCGCGGCTTGAGCGGTGACGACATCTTGTTGGTCGTCGGCGGCGGCGATGCTGGCGGTCATTCATCTTT
>ERZ802819.121-NODE-121-length-48506-cov-14.3949_pt1 | contig 48506 bp, 52 predicted proteins | sample MGYA00345647_ERZ802819 | MGnify/ENA primary metagenome ERZ802819 (study PRJEB30503, sample SAMEA104212355) | marine metagenome | biome: Westerlies Biome; feature: [SRF] surface water layer (ENVO:00010504) within the epipelagic zone...; material: water...
AAGTATCAATGAGTCCACATGCAGTAGATGTGGTTAGAGGAATTTTATGTACAAATCACACATTTTTGAAAAAAGATATGGAACAAAAAGAATTATGGAAAATATATCGTGAAGCATATGGTGATGAAAAATTTATCAGATTAATTAGAGATAAAAAAGGACTTTACAAATTCCCAGATCCAAAATTCTTAGTAGGTTCAAACTTTTGTGATATTGGATTTGATTTTGATGAAGATAATAATAGATTAATTGCATTATCGGCATCTGATAATTTAATGAAAGGTGCTGCAGGTTCTGCAATTCAAAACATGAATGTTATGTGTGGTTTTGATGAAATGAGCGGACTAAGATATACTCCATTAACTCCGGTTTAGAAATGATTACAATCAAAATCGGTGGAAGCGTAGTGGATGATTTACATCAATCAACAATTTCAGATATTAAAAAAATTGCAGAAACAGAAGGCATCATAATTGTTCATGGTGGAGGTAAAGAAGTTACAAAAGTATGCAAACAATTAGGAAAAGAACCAAAATTCGTAACATCACCAAGTGGAATTAAAAGTAGATATACAGATAAAGAAACTGCCGAAATTTTTACAATGGTCATGTCAGGTCGAATAAACAAAACAATTGTTCAAATGCTTCAAAAAAATGGAATTAATGCAATAGGATTATCAGGAGTTGACGCAAAAGTCATTGAAGCAGACCGAAAAAAGAAACTTCTCATAGTCAATGAAAAAGGCAGAAAACAAGCAATTGATGGTGGATATACAGGTAAAATTACAAATGTAAATTCAGAATTTATCAAATCATTATTAGAAAAAGGACTAACACCAGTAATTTCTCCAATTGCAATTAGTGAAGAAGCAGAATTTCTCAATATCGATGGTGACAGGGCTGCAGCTTATGTTGCAGGTAGTGTAAAAAGTGACAAAGTATTATTCATTACAAATGTGGATGGACTTTTAATGGATGACAAAGTTGTTTCAAAATTAACATTAGCAGAAGCAAAAGAAATCAGACCGAAAATAGGTCCAGGTATGGAAAAAAAGATTTTAGCTTCAACTGAAGCACTAGATATGGGAGTAAAGCAAGCTTTTATTGCAAATGGTCAAAAAGAGAATCCTATTTCTACAGCTATTGCACATGATAATTGTACGGTGATTGAACATGAGTGAAGATCAACATATGGGTAATCTCTATCAGAGATTTCCAGTTACAATTGAAAAAGGTGTTGATGCACATGTATGGGATACAGAAGGAAAGGAATACATTGATTGTATGGGAGGATATGGTGTAGCATTAGTTGGACATCAAAATCAAAGAGTCAATAATGCAATTAAAGAACAAGTAGACAAAATAATTACGGTACATAGTTCATTATATAATAAAACACGGGAAGGATTTTTGAAAAAACTTATTGAAATGGCTCCAGAAGGATTAACACAAGTACATCTTAACAACAGTGGTGCAGAGGCAGTTGAAGCTGCAATGAAATTTGCAAGAAAGTTTACCGGAAAGAAAGGAATGGTTGCAATGAAAGGATCATATCATGGAAAATCATTTGGAGCATTATCATTAACATTTAATCCAAAATATAGAAAAGCATTTGCACCATTAGTTGAAAAAGTTTCTTTTGCATCATTTGGAGATATGGATTCATTGCGTTCAGTAATTGATGAAGATACAGCATTTATTATTTTAGAACCAATTCAAGGAGAAAGTGGAATAGTTGTTGCACCAGATGGATTCTTACAGGAAGTTAGAAAACTATGTGATGAAAAAGGAATTCTATTAGTTTTTGACGAAATTCAAGCAGGATTAGGAAGAACAGGACGATTATGGGCAGGAGAACATTGGAATACAGTACCAGACATCTTATGTCTTGCAAAAGGAATTGCAGGGGGAGTACCAATGGGTGCCACATTAGTTAAACCAGGTATTTTAGCTGCAATAAGTAAGGGTGAACATTCATCAACATTTGGAGGAAATCCAATATCTTGTGCAGCAGGAATTGCAGCACTTACATCATTAACAGAAGATGGCCTAATTGAAAATTCTAAAAAGATGGGAGAAATTTTCAGAGAAGGATTAGAAAAATTAAAAGAAAAACATACAATGATTAGAGAAATTAGAGGAAAAGGACTAATGATAGGAATTGAAATGAAATTTGAAGTTAAAGATATTTTGATGGGATTAATTGATGAAGGTGTTTTAATGTTGTATTCAGGAAGAAATATTCTTAGAATATTACCACCTTTAGTAATTAAAGAAGAGGATGTAACAAAAGTTTTACATGCTTTAGATGTTGTAATAACAAAAGAGGAAGAAAAGAGGAATGTATAAGGATAAAATTGATGAAAAAATTATAGGATATCTAAAAGAAGATTCTAGAGAATCATTTGTAGATATTGGTAAAAAACTTAAACTTTCAGAATCAGCAGTTAGACGAAGAGTTAAAAATTTAGTAGATAGTAAAACAATCAGTAAATTCACAATTGAAATCGGAGAAGACAATGTTACGAGTGCAATTGTTTTAGTATCAGTTGATTCGGCTACAGATACGTCAAAAGTTTCAGCAAAGCTTGCCAAACTAGATGGAGTAAAAACAGTTTATGAAATAACAGGACAATACGATATTACAACAATCATGAGTGGTTCAAGTATTGCAGAAATTAATAACAGTATTGACGCCTTAAGAAAAATTTCTGGAGTAGTAGACACCAATACTGTGATAATTTTAAGAAAAGTTGCGTAAAACGAGTTTCGTTTCAAAAATTTAATTCAAAACTAAATTAGGATCAATTAAAAATATTTCCAACGAAAATAGTACGAATATGTTTATATCATCAATTTTGTTCAACGAATTTAGTAATGAAAGATCCGAATCACTATGCAAATATCTATAATGCATATGAAAAAAATCCGAAAAAAATTAGAGTGTTAGACAGTACTTTAAGAGAAGGTGAACAGCACCCAGGTGTTTCGTTTACAAATAAACAAAGAATTCAGATTGCATGGATGTTAGATTATTTTGGAGTTGATCAAATTGAAATTTCTCCAGTAGTATCAAAAGATCATCAAGAAGCAACTAAAACAATTATCAAACAAGGATTAACAGCAGACATAGTTTCACATGGTCGTGCACTTAAACAAGACATAGATATTTCATTAGATTGTGATGCAAAATGGTGTGCAGCATATTTGGGAATATCCGACATACATCTAAAAGATAAACTTCGAATATCAAGAGAGGAAGCATTAGAAAGAGCTGTAGAAACTGTAGAATATGCAAAATCACATGGATTAAAAATTAGATTTACAGTAGAAGATGGTAGTAGAGCAGAACCAGAATTTTTACTTAAAGTTTGTAAAGCAATTGAAGAAGCAGGAGTAGATAGAATTAGTCTACCAGATACAGTAGGAATCCTACGTCCAATTGGAATGTTTAACTTTGTAAAGAAAGTTAGAGAAGTAGTAGATGTACCATTAGATGCACATGTACATAATGATATAGGATTTGCTGTTGCAAATGCATTTTCAGCTTGTGATGCTGGGGTTGATCAAATTCATACAACTATTGATGGAATTGGAGAAAGAACAGGAATTCCACCACTTGCAGAAGTAGCAGTAGCATTGACTTACTTGTACAAATCACCAAATGACTTTAGATTAGATATGCTATTGGATTTATCAAAACTAATTGAAGATTATACAGAAATCAAACCCTATGATTCAAAACCAATTGTTGGTTCAGCTGCATACAAACACAAAGCAGGTACACACCTTGCAGCAATTCTCCGAAATCCGGCAGCATATGAGCCAATCCCACCAAGAGCTGTAGGAAATAGAAGACGAATAGTATTTGGGGAATTAGCAGGAAAAACAGGTGCAGCTTATTTGATGTCATTGTTAGGGTTAGAAAAAGACGACATAGGTGCAAAAGCAGTTGCATCTGGACTAAAAAATCTAAGAATGGGAGATCTAATCGAAATTCCACTCGAAGATAGACTAGAAAAAAAGATTATTGAAGATAAATAAAGAGGAGAAATGAATAACAATTATGTCAAAATGTGAAGAATGTGATGCAGAAATCTCAATACCAAGTGATGCACTTGAAGGAGAAATTGTAACATGTCCCGAATGTGGCGCAAGTTTTGAATTAGCAAAAGGTTCAGATGGTTTTGATCTAAAGCCTGCTCAAACAGTTGGCGAGGATTGGGGCCAGTGAATCCTGATGTTACAATTCTTTACGATTCCATACGTTGGGAAGAAAAAGCTCTACTAGAAGCAGGTAAAAAAAAAGACATCAACATACAGATGGTTGATTGTAAAAAACTTGCTTTAGATTTAGAAAAAAAACCTGAAGATTACGGAGTGGTTATTCAACGATGTGTAAGTTACTACAGAAATTTACATTCAACAGCAGCTCTTGAAGGAATGGGGGTTAAAGTAATCAATTGTTTAAACACAGGAGTCTTTGCAGGAAATAAATTATTTACACATATGTTGCTAAAAAAATTTGGCGTTCCAACACCGGATGCAACAGTAGCATTTTCAAAAGATGCAGCTATTGAAGCATTAGAAACAGACGGATACCCAAAAGTCATCAAACCAACAGTTGGTAGTTGGGGAAGATTAATTTCAAAACTAAATGACAAAGATTCTGCAGAAGGAATTATTGAAAGCAGGGAAACGATGTATCCAATTTATCAAATACATTATTTAGAAGAATTTGTAAAAAGACCTCCAAGAGACATTAGAGCAATCATGGTAGGAGACAAAATAGTTGCTGCAATATATAGAAAATCAGAACACTGGAAAACAAACATGGCATTGGGTGGAATTGCTGAACCATGTCCAGTTACACAAGAAATGGAAGAAATGTGTATCAAAGCAAAAAAAGCTGTTCAAGGAGATATTGTAGGTGTAGATTTAATGGAAAGTGAAGAGAAAGGATTAGTGGTTCACGAAGTAAACAACACAACAGAATACAAAAACACTGTAAGGGTATGTGATGTAGACATACCTTCTCTAATGCTAGATTATGCAATGAAAGTAGAGCGATAAAAATGAACACTCATTTCACTGTAACACCAAAATTTGCAACAAAAATGCTGGAAAAAGCACTTCGACTATACACACCATCACTTAGCGAAAGACCAATGGCAGAGTTTTTAGCTGATAAATGTGATGATTTAGGATTTGAAGATATACAAATTGATGAAGTAGGAAATATTATTGCAAAGAAAGGTTCAGGTTCGCCAAAAATTATGTTATGTGGTCATATGGATGTAGTTCCAGGAAAAGTCAAAGTTAGAAAAGAAGGAGATGCACTTTATGGTAGAGGTGCTTCTGATGCCAAAGCACCATTAATGGCAATGCTTTTTGCTGCAGCATCAATTGAAAAAAATCAAGGGACTGTTACTTTTGTAGGAGCCGTAGATGAAGAAGGAAATGCAGTAGGAATTAAAAATATTGTAAAAAAGAAAATGGATATCGATTATGCAGTATTTGGAGAACCCAGTGGAATTAAACAGGTAACAATTGCTTACAAAGGAAGATTAGCAATCAAACTAAAAATTAGTGCTGCAGATAGCTCTCATGCTAGTGCTCCATGGCTTTCAAAAAATGCAATTGAAGAATCAATAATATTTGTTAAAGAATTAAAAGAAAAGCTAGAAGCAAATCAAGAAGACAAAACAAAAGGAATGTTGTTAACAGCAACAATGACAGAAATTAAGGGGGGAACAAGTCATAATATCACTCCCAAAGAATGTGAAACTCTTTTTGATATCAGAATTCCAGTAGATATGAATTGTAAAAACATTGAACAAAAAATTGCGACACTAGTTAAAGAAATTGCTCAAAAAAGAGAAGTGGATGCATTCTATTCAATTTTAGATGAAACTGAACCATTTGAGGCAGCTCATAATTCATCATTAGTAAGAGCATTTACTCTAGGAATAATGCAAGTAGAGAAATCAAGACCAACATTAATTCGAAAAACAGGTACTGGAGACATGAATGTTTTAGGTAATCAATGGAAAATTCCAGTTGTAACATATGGTCCAGGAGATCCTCATGAAGCACATACAATTGATGAAAAAGTTTCAATTCAGGAATATCTTAAAGGGATAGAAATTTTCAAAGCTACTCTACAGCATTTAAAAAGGCTACATGATAAAAAATTGCAATAATGTTATCTTTTGTAGGTTTAGGAATATCAGGTTTTGAGTCAATCCCCATTGAAGGGTTAGAAACAATTTCAAATGCAGACATTGTGTATTTAGAACAATTTACTAGTCCCATTAGTGAATCAGATTTAAAAAAAATTCAAGACTCAATCAAAGGGGAATTCAAGCTAGCTAAAAGATGGTTAGTTGAAGATGGAAATGAAATTTTGGAAATGTCAAAAGAAAAAAATGTAGTTTTATTAGCATATGGAGATCCATACATTGCAACAACACACATTGAATTAAGAGCGAGGGCAATTGAAAATAAAATTAAAACACATTCAATCCATGCTTCATCATCATTAACATCCATGATTGGAGAATGTGGTTTACATTTTTACAAAATTGGAAGAATTGCAACAATAATGAGTGAAATGAAATCACTTACAACACCATATTATGTAATTTATAAAAATTTGATTGAAGGCAATCACACAGTGCTTTTGTTAGAATATAATCAAGACAAAAAATTTTTCTTAGATCCTAAAGATGCATTAAAAGGATTATTAGAAACTGAACAGGGTCAAGCAAGAAAGGTGATTACAGAATCAAATTATGTGATTATTGCATCAAGAATAGGTTTTAAAGATCAAGCAATTGTTTCTGGAAAAATATCTAGTTTGAAAGAAACAGATTTTGGACAACCACCGCATACAATCATTATTCCAGGTAGATTACATTTTACAGAATCAGATGCATTAAAATTATTTGGAAAATGTGTTGATGAACCATTTGATAATTCTGAAAAAACAGAAAAAATTTCAAAACAAATGATAAAAAAATATGTTCCAATGGTTAGAGAAGCACTAGAAGAAATTGAACCACTTTACAAAAATCAAAAAGAATTTGAAGTGATTTTGGACAATGCTGAGCGATACATTAAGGATGCAGAGATATTTCTAGGTGAAGGTCGAGATGAAAATGCAATTTTAAGCATTGGGTATGCTGATGGGTTAGTAGATGCACTAAGATTAGCAAAAGGCCTTGAATTTAAAATGTAATATTATCAATAAATTAAAGAGTAGGTCAAAAGGTAAGAAGACATTGAACCAAATTGAAAAAAAGATCTTATCAACGTTATACGTAACTCAAATTACTGGAGAAAATCCTACAGAGAAAATTTTAGAAAATAGTATGATTTCAGAAGAACAAATTTCTGAAAAAATAGAAAAACTAACCCAAGATAATTTAGTTAATCAAGATAAAATGACATTAACTGAAATTGGCAGAGGTTCATTACGAGTAGTATTAGCAGGAGGAGTATTTGACATCATACATCCAGGTCATATTTCTACATTAAATGCAGCAAAGACATTGGGAGATGTATTAGTTGTTGTTGTAGCCACAGACAATACAGCGGTAAAAATGAAAAAAAGAAGACCAATTCATAGTCAGGAACAAAGACAAGAATTAGTTAATTCATTGTCCGTAGTGGATTTATGTTTAATTGGACAAGAAAACGATATTTTTAAAACAGTAAATTTAGTAAAACCACAAATTATTGCATTAGGATATGATCAAGTTCATCAAGAACAATTCATTACCGAAGGATGTAAAAAAATCAAATTAGATGCAAAAGTTGCTAGATTGCAATCACCTATTCCAGAAAGTTCTAGCTCTAAAATAGAAAAAGAATACGGGGAATCAATTCACGGAATTTAAGTATCTATTTCAATCTTTATTGAAATTTTTGAACCATCTTTCAATTTAGTATTTTTACGAATACATGTTTTGGAAATTAATTCAATTACTGATTCATCATGATGAGTTCGTTCAAGAATAATCAATTGGCATTTAATTGAATTATTTAATTTGGCAGAAAAACACTTTACCCAACCATATGTTCTCTTTCCATCAGAAAAAGTTTTAATTTTTACTCCATCCAGAGTTTCAAATTGTTTCATTGCTTCTTGATGAATTTTTTTATCTAAACGAACATTTAGAGTTCCAGGAAATGGAACATATCCAATTTTAGATTTAAATTGTTTTGTATATCCTTTCAATCCCATATAGTATGCACCTTCACCCATTCCTGAAACTAAAGTTCCTTGAAGAGTAACAAATGAAGGAGAAGAATCTAAACTTTTTTGCAGTATAGAAGATAACTTCACAATCTCAGAATATCCCTTACTGGTAATTTTTACAGATAGATTTCTTCCACTAATTATTCGAGAGATGAATTTGTTTTGTTCTAATTCTAACAAATGTTTTGAGGCAGCTTGTTGTGATTTATGGATATTTTTTCCTAAAGCAGAAGTTGTTATTGTAACATAATTGTACTTTGCTCCTTTAGATAATAGATAAGAGAGAGTTAAGAGGTGCTGAATTTTTAGTTCAGTCATCTATAGTCCTAGGATACGCCTAAATCAGCGAATGTTTTTAGTGTCATGCCATCAGAGTTAGTTAATTTTGCAACTCTATGTCCAATAACACATTCAATTCCAGCATTTTTAGCACCTTCTAATAATCTCTTGGTGATAATTCCATCTAATAGGAGATATTTGATGCCAGATTGAGAGGATAATTTACTTACTACTTCACTAATTGGGACTTTGAAGATTTCGTTTTGATCACCATCTAATGCAACGGCTTCCAAAGTTTCATTAAGATTTGGGAAAATTTTAGATGCAACATCTGCAATAGATTTATCATCCTCACTTTTTAATGCAGGAGCAGGTTTACCATTTTTAATTTCATCAGCAATTGGTTGTAAAATTTCGTCCAATCTTTGAGGAGTTAATTCTTCAACTTCAACACCAGTATCAGCTTGTAATTCATAATCTAGAGTTACAACAGATTTTAATTCTTTGAGAATAAAACCACCTGCTCTATCGCCATCAATAAATGCAACAACAGTATCTTTTTCTGAACATAATTCTTTAATTGACTCATCAATTTTTGCACCTTCAATTGCAAGGACATTATCATATCCAGCTCTCAAAAGATTAATGACATCAGCTCTACCTTCAACTAAAATAATCCACTTGGAATCAAAGACTCCAGAACTACATGTTAATTTAGATGGTCCATAACTTGATAATTTTCCAGAGTCACCTTGGTGAACGTCATTTAACATGGTTTCACCTTCACTAACTGTTTTAGTTGCCCATTTTTGTTTGATTTCTTTTGCACGCTTTACAATATCATCTTTCTTTGCTGCACGTACATCATCAATTGCATCTAAAGTAAATTTACAATCAAAAGGACCAACCTTATCAATACTTTCGATACCAGCTGCAATTAATGCACAAGTATCAATGTCTGTACTCATTGGAATTACAGCATTACCATTTGTAGTGTTAGCTGTTGATTTCGCAATAACTTCAATACGTCCTACTTTAGAAACTCGTTGCAGTTCATTCAAATTCATCTCTGGGCCTAACAGTCCTTCTGTTTGGCCAAAGATGGCTCCGATTATATCTGCTCTTTCAACGAGTCCATCAACTTCATAGGAAAGTTTAACGTGATATTTGACAATTCCTGATTGAGGCATAAATTCTTCATCTCCTTTATCATTATACCCTCAATTCCAAACTAGGATATATGAGGGTATCGCAAAAGCTAAGAATTTTGAACATAGCAAACGCTATGAAGAAATTGAAAAATGAATAATACGACTAGTTTATTCGGTACTAAATGAGTGGCCACATGAACAGGATTTTGTAACATTTGGATTGTTAATTTTAAATCCAGATCCCATTAGGCTTTCAATATAGTCAACGTTTGCACCTTGTAAATGATCAACACTGTAGCTGTCAACTAAGAGTTTAACTCCATTTTCTTCAAGAACTAAATCATCTTCTTCTGGTGCTTTTTCAAATCCCATTCCATAAGATAATCCAGAACAACCACCACCTTGAACATATACTCGTAAGTATTCAGGTGATTCGGCTTCCTCTTTCATGAATTCATGAATTTTCTCAGCTGCTTTTGCAGTAACTGTAACCATTTTTTGTGTTTGTTCAGTTGCCATTATGATCAAAAATCAATTTTAAATTATAATAAGCTTTTCCCCATCTACATACTAGTAATCCACAGGCTCGGAATATAATAAAAATAAAAAAAGAGACTGAAATAGCTTATTTCTTGGATTTATTTACAAATGCAGTCATTCTTTCTTGGCGATCAGGATGTGTAAAGCAATTTCTCCAAGCAAGGAGTTCAATAGAAAGACCAGTATCAAGATCTGCATTTCTTCCTTTATTGATTGCAACTTTAGACATCTGAACACCCATTGTTGAACATCCAGCAATTTGTTGTGCCATTTTCAAAGCTTCTTCTTGTAAAGATGCAAGAGGTACTACTTGGTTAACTAAACCAATTTCTTTTGCTTCATCAGCTTTGATCATTTTTCCAGTATAGACAAGTTCTTTTGCCTTTGCTATTCCCACAATTCTCATTAATCGTTGTGTTCCTCCCCATCCAGGTGGAATTCCAATTGTTACTTCTGGTTGGCCTAATCTTGCAGTATCTGCTGCAATTCTAATATCACATGACATTGCAAGTTCACAACCTCCGCCTAATGCAAATCCATTGATTGCTGCAATTGTTGGTTGTTTAACAAGCTCAACAGTTGCAGTTACAAGTTGTCCAGTCTTTGCATATTCGACAGATTCATCTGCGGAAATTTTTGACATGTATTCAATGTCAGCTCCTGCAGAAAATGCTTTTTCACCCTCACCAGTCAAAATGATTACTTTGATGTTATCATCATGATTGATAGTTTCAAAAGTTTTGATTAGTTCTTTTGCAACATCAGTATTCATAGCATTGAGTTTGTCTGGTCTATTGATTTTGACAGTACAAATGCCATCAGAAGTTGATGTGGTAACTAGTGACATGAGAATTTGTCAAGTCATGCAAGAATTAAATGTTATCTATTTTTTAGAAATTTTTCCCCATTGTTTGAGTGCAGATGCTGCTGCCACCCAAGTTCTGAGGTCCTGGTAAACTGGTACATTATGTTTTTCAATTAATTTAATCATCTTTTCAGTGTATGGACCTCCATTACCTCCACACAATAATGGCTTCTTTGCTTTCTTTTGGAAAGCAGCTAAATGTTCAACAATTGTTTCTTCAAGGGGATCGTCTTGGAATACAAACCAAGGCATTGCAATATCAACATTCTTTTCATCCATAAATTGTTGAATTACAAATCTATAATCTTCTGCAGTTGCACCACCACCAACATCTGCAGGATTACCATTATGAATTGGTACAGCAGGTGGGAAGTGTGCCTTCAATTTCTTGACACCTTGTGGAGATAATTTTCCAATAGTAAGATCGAATTTTTCTAGTTGATCAATTCCACCAATCATTGGACCAGCACCATTACTAGTCATTGCAACTTTATTGCCTTTTGCAGCAGGTTGCCATGCTAATGCCTTTAGTACACCTGCTAATTCTTGATAACTTTCAACTGAAATAATTCCTGCTTGTTTGAATGCACCCATAATAATTGCATTTGAACCACCAAGTGAGCCTGTGTGAGATGCAGCTTGTTTTGCACCAGCAGCAGTTCTACCGCTCTTCCAAATAACAATTGGTTTCTTTTTCTCTTTCATTACACGTTTTGCAACATTAATGAATTTTCTACCATCACCAAATCCTTCAACATATAATCCAACAACTTTAGTTTGAGGATCATTTGCAGCATACCAAATCATATCTGCTTCATCAACATCAGAACGGTTACCGAAACTGATCATTTTTGATAATCCAAATACATCAGCAGATTCTAACATACTGATTCCCATTGTACCACTTTGTGAGAAGAATGCAACAGGGCCTAATTTTGAACGTAACATTCTTTCTTGTCCTTGGAATGCACAATCAAGTCTATTTGCAGCATTGAACATTCCAATACAGTTAGGACCAATAATTCTGATTTTATGTTTTTTAGATAAACGTGCAACTTCTGCTTCATAATCTGCTCTTTCCCCACCAAGTTCTTTTCCACCACCTGAAACAATTACAACACTATGAACACCTTTCTTTGCACAATCCTCTAAAACTGGAGGAGTCATTGACAAATCTACTGAAATTACAACAAGGTCAACATTTCCTGGAATATCTGCAACTGAAGGATAACATTTTTGGCCAAAGATTTTGTCAGCCTTGGGATTAATTGGATATACCTTTCCTTTGAAATCATAATTTACTAAACTATCTAAAATTGAATTTCCAATTTTACCAGGGGTTGCAGATGCACCAACAAGTGCTACGGATTTTGGAGTAAAGAATGTCTCCATGTCGGTAATGTTTGGTTTTTCCTTTGAGATAGAATTTTTCTTTTTCTCTTTATTTAGAATAATTTTTGCATCAACTACAAAGTGAGATTTTGGATAAACGATTACTGGGTTAAAGTCAATACTGTTAACATAATCTGCATTCTCAACGCCTAATTTTCCAATGTCTACTAACATTTTTGCAACTAGATTAGTATCAATTGGCTCACTTCCTCTGAAACCTTTGAGAAGTTTGGAACCCTTTAATTCATTTAACATAGATTTTGCATCAGAAGTTGTAATTGGAAGCATTCTAAATGCAACATCTTTCATTACTTCTGTCATAATACCTCCCATTCCGACCATTATGATTGGTCCAAATTGAGAATCGTTTTGAATACCTACAATTAGTTCAATACCTTTTGGAACCATTTTTTCCAAAAGAATTCCTTTAACATTCACTCCTTTCTTTTTAGATAAACGACCATACATGTCAGTGAATGTTTTTTTAACATCAGCAACATTGTCAATTCCAACTTTAACTCCACCAACATCTGTTTTGTGTAAAATTTGTGGAGAAACTACTTTCATAACAAGTGGGAAACCAATTTTCTTTGCTTGTTTTGCTGCTTCATCAGCTGATGTAACTAAAGCATAAGGTGGTACTTTAACGCCATAAGTTTTGAGAATAGATTTTGATAATTCTTCAGTAATTACTTTGTGATCGGTTTGAATAGTTTCATCGAAAATTTTCTTGACAGCAGTCATTAGTCGATCGATGAAATCAAAACTCAATATATTAAACTTTGGTCAAAGCGAAAATTGTGATTTAAAATTTTTGTAAAAAGTTTCCATGTTAGATTTAACAGTGGAAATATTTCGATCAATATCTAAACGAATTTGTTGTGGATCTATGTGAGGGATTTTATGCAATTTTTCTTCGGTTTTATCTAACCAAAGATTTACCATTTGTTCATTTACTTCAAGATGAAATTGGAGGCCAATTGCGCTTTTGTATTGAAATGCTTGATTTTGATAATTTTCAGATGAGGCTAATCTGGTAGCACCTGAGGGTAAATCAAAAGTATCACCATGCCAATGAAATACTGAAAAAGGATTCCTGAATCCATCAAATAATTTAGAATTATCTTTGACAGTCAAATCATCATAAAATCCAATTTCAGTAATTGGGCCCCTATACACTGAAGCTCCAAAAGTTTTTGCAATTAATTGAGAACCCAAACAAATCCCTAAGACAGGAATTGAGTTTTCAACATAATTTTTAATTAATTTTTGCTCTTCAATCAAATATGGTAAATCATCATTTGCACTTTCTGGAGCTCCCAAGATTACGGCAAATGAAAAATGTTTTTTAGGAATTTCCTCATGTTTTGCATGAACTGATGTAATATCAAATCCATCATCAGATAATAATTGACCTAAATGTCCTGAGCCTTCAATTCTAGTATTTTGTAATAATAAAACATCAGACATTATAGAAATTAAAAAATAATCAAATTATGGCCAAATGCCTTTATGATTAAATGCTTCTAGAACACGTTCAACAGCTAAAACCATAGTAGCTTTTCGCATGTCAACTTTGTGTTTTTTGGATAATGCATATGCATCTTTGAATCCTTGTGTGATATTTTTTTCCATCTTTGATGCAACTTCATCAAAACTCCAATAGTATCCCATATTGTTTTGAACCCATTCTAAATAGGAGATACATACACCACCAGAATTTGCTAAAATATCAGGAACTACAAGAATTTTTTTCTTTTCAATTACAGGATCTGCTTCAGGTAATGTTGGTCCATTTGCAGCTTCACCAATAATTTTACAATTTAATTTTTCTGCAATTTTTGCAGTTATTTGATTTTCTAAGGCTCCAGGAATTAAAATTTCACATTTTGCAGTTAGTAATTCTTCAGTTGATACTTTTTTACTTCCAGTGAATCCTACAACTGAGCCAGTTTTTTCTTTGTGTTCTAAAATTTTACTTACTTTGGCACCTTTAGGAATTAAAATTGAACCTTTAGAGTCACTTACTCCAACTACAACTGCACCCATTTTTTCTAAATATTCACCAGCAAAAGTGGAAGCATTTCCAAATCCTTGTAAAATTACTTTTGCACCTTTTAATTTTATTTTCAAAGTTTTTGCAGCTTCTCTAACAGTATATGCTGTACCCAATCCAGTAGCAACATTTCTTGCTAAAGAGCCACCCATAGGAATTGGTTTTCCAGTAATTACACCAGGAGAGTATTTGTTTCCATTTAATTTACTAAATGTATCCATAATTTGGGTCATTTCTCTACCAGTAGTATAAACATCAGGTGCAGGAATATCTTTCTCAGGTCCAATAATTTCTGCAATTTTGTAAGCAAAACCTCTAGTCAATCTTTCCATTTCTCCATCACTTAGTTTTTCAGTTTTTGGGTTTACGTAAATAGCACCTTTTCCTCCACCTAGTGGAACATCAACAATTGCACATTTCCAAGTCATCCATGAAGATAATGCCATAACTTCCCGTTCCATATACTCAACACCGCCTTCAGGGTTAAAGTAACGGATACCACCTTTGTATGGACCTCTATCGTTATTGTGTTGACTTCTAAAACCGGTGAATATTCTAATTTTTCCATTATCCATTTTTACAGGAATTTTAACTCGCAACATTTTATTTGGCATTGCAAGATACTCTCGAATTCCCTTATCATTTATTCCAAGAATGTCACAAGCGTCATTAACTTGTTTAGTGGCATTTGCAAAGGGATCGGACTTAACCATAATAACGATAATACTACTATTCAGATTATATAAGTTTGGTTCAAAAAATAAGATTAAAATTTTAAATTCAAAAGATCTGCAATAACCGAGAACCCTTAAATTGACTGAGGATCGACTTGTGATATCATGATGGCATCACGCGGTTACGATATGACACCAACAATGTATTCTCCTGATGGTAGAATCTACCAAGTAGAATATGCTATTGAGACTGTAAAAAGAGGAACATTAGCTATTGGCATTAGTACCAAGCAAGGAGTAATCATGGCAGTAGAAGAAAAAGCAAGAACTTTACAAACTAAAAATATTACACAGAAAATTTTCCAAGTCGATTATCATATTGGCGTTGCAGCAGCAGGATATATTCCAGATGCCCGAGTTCAAGTTGATAATGCAAGAGCATTTTCACAAGGAAATAGAATGACATATGATGAATCAGTAGAAATTGCTACTGTTTCAAAATACTTAGCAGATACAGCTCATCAATTTACTCAATATGGAGGAGTACGTCCAAATGGAGTCTCAATGATTATTGCAGGAATTGATCAAAAAGGAGAAGCAATCTATGTAATTGATCCTAGTGGAACATATGTACAATTCACAGCAGTTGCAATTGGTGCAGGTGCAGATGAAGTTAATTCATTTTTAGAAAAAAATTATAATCCAGATATGAGTTTAGAAGATGCAGCAGCATTAGCTATTGCATGTATAAATTTGAAAGATGAAGTTAAAGATGAAATTAAGAATGTCAAAATGGCAAAAGTTTCATCAGAATCAAAAGTTTTTGAGAAAGTTTCAGAATCAGATTTAGAAAATTATTCTAAGAATGTATCAAAATTTTCAAATGAATAGAAGTTTTAGATTTGAAAAATATTCAATTAGAAATAAGGAGAATTTAGACAATGGGTTTAGGGAGTAGTTATTGGAGTGAAGTAATTGAAGTACTTCGAGACATTATTCCAATATATGATAAAGTAAATTCAATTATTTCATTAGGAAAAGATGTAGAACATAGAAATCGAGGGATTTCAGGAAGAGTTCTCAAAGGAAATAAAATTTTAGATGCAGGTTCGGGTTTTGGAAATATGTCTAAAACAGCATTAAAACAAACAGATGGAGAAATTTCAATTACCCTATATGATCCGCTTGTACCAATGCTCAAAAATACAGGCTCACATTTTGAAAAAATTCCGGATATGGCAAATGGTGTTTTTGAACATATTCCATTTAGAAATGAAGAATTTGATGCAGTGTTATGCGGTTATTCATTAAGAGATGCAATTAATTTGAGAGTTGCCATATCTGAAATTCATCGAGTATTAAAAAAAGAGGGACGAATGGTAATTGTAGATTTAGGTAAACCAGATGAAAGTTTTATCAGAGCAGGAGTTGCATTTTATCTAAGATGTATTTTACCAATTCTTGCATTTAGTGCAGGAGGAAGATTAGGATTAAAATTTGGAACGCTTTATGGAACATTCCAAAGATGGCCACAAAATAAAAAATTGGAAGAATTGTTGTTAGAGAAATTTTCACGAGTAGAATTTGAAAAAGATCTTATGGGTGGCGCAATAATGGTTGCGGCATACAAATGAATAGAGTTCTAATCTTAGTAAATTTAACAGGATTAATCATAGGTATTTCATATGGACTTCATGGTCCAATATTACCGATTTTTGCAAAAAATGTAATTGGTGCAACATATTCAGAATTAGGTCTTATTGGATTAGCAAATTTTGTTCCATACATGTTCATTCCACTTTTTGTAGGAATATTACTAGATAGAATAAACAATGCGTATCTATTAGCAATAGGAGCAGCAATCAATTCAGCATCAATCTATCTTTTATCCATTGCACAATCAGTCCCAGAATTATTAGGATTTAGAATAATGACAGGGGTGGCTCATGCATTTTTCTGGCCACCATGTGAATCAATTATTTCAAATGAAAGTACGGAGAAAAACAGAGTCAAAAACATCTCTTGGTTTACAATGTTTTTTGTGATGGGTTTCATGATAGGGCCACTATTAGGAACAGCATTTTTAGAAAATCTAGATATTACATATAGAATATTATTCCAAATTGCAGCATTCATTTTAGCTGCAGCAATAATTACTGCATTATTAGCATCAAGGAAGAGAATCAAAGTACACCACGAAAGATTTTCTTTTTCAGCAATTAAAGACATGAAAAAATTTCCAGAAGTAATTGCATTACTAATTTTCTGCACATCATCATTTGGAATTATTCTAACAATTTTTCCTGCGTATCTCAATGATAAAGGAATGGATGCAACTGATGTTTTGTATTTATTTTTTGCATTTGGAATTTCACGAGTAATTTCACTAGCATTAGCAGGAAAATTTGCAAAGAGAACAAGTCAGACGTTAATTGCTGCAACATTAGCAGTTTCTATAGGATTAGCAATTTCAGTAGTTGCAGATTCAATAATCACATTTGGAATTGCGTTAGTGTTAATGGGATTTGGATTTAGTATATTTTTCCCATTAACTTTAGAAATTATTTTAAGTAAAACAAAAAAAGGCATATCTGGAAAAATAATTGGAGCTTATGAAACAATTTTCGGATTGGGATGGGCAGTGGGACCAACCATAGGGGGACCAATAACACAGTCATTTGGGGATGAAACACCATACATCATATTTTCAATTATTGGAATAGGCATTACAATACTAGCTATCATATCAAGAAAAAAATTAGAACCATTAAAAATTCAGGAAGGCCAATAATTCAAAATTAAAAAAGGATTAGGCACAGTTTCAAACATTACGTTTAATTTTAAATTAGAAAATATCTGAACATGTTAGAATATTCACTAAATATCGGTGGTAGTGAATGGATGATAATCATATTTGTTGCAGTTGTACTAGTTTTAGGTACAGGTAAGCTTCCAGGTGCAGCCAAAAAAATGGGAAAAGTTGTTAGTGAATACAACAGTGCTAAAAACGAAATTCAACAACAAATGAAAGAAGTAACTGAAGAAGTACCAAAAATTTCAGGACCAGTTGAAACTGAAAGAGAAAAATTAGAAATGATTGCAAGATCGGCAGGCATTACAACAGAAGGAAAGACAGATGATGAAATTCAAAAAGAGATATCTGCAAAAATGGGTCAAAAAACAACAGATACATCTGAAAAAAAATAAAAATTATTTTGATTTTTTAATTCGATAAAGATTTTTGTCTAATCTTTTTTTAGCAAATTTGTAATAATCAGGAACAATTTCAAATCCCATATAACGACGATTAAGAGACTTACTTACAACTGCAGTCTGTCCAGAACCCAAAAAAGGGTCAAATACAATATCTTTTTTTTCACTAGAGTATTCCAATAATTTTTTAATTATTTCTGAAGGGAGTTTAGTAGGAGTTTTTTCATCACCAGACCAATATTCTCGTTTGATATCCCAAACATCTTCTTTATCACGATAATGAAGACTTCTTCCATCCTCAGATTTATCATCTTGTTTAAATCTAGAAAAAGGAAAGAATTTTCTTTTTTTGTCATCTTTACAGACGTAAAGACAGTGATAATGTGAAGTGACAAACTTCTTTTTCGTAACAACACCAAATTGATATTTCCAGATAATATGATTAATGGTTACAAATCCAACGTCATCTAAGGCACGCAAAATATCTTTGAGGTTATTCCAACCTGAAAAAACATACATGCTTCCAGAATCTTTTAAAATTCTAAATACTTCACTCATCCAAGAAAATGTGAAATCATAGTAGTCTTCGGGCTTTATTTCATTGTATCCAGATAGAACTCTGGAAGCAGTTCTATTGTAATTAGCTTTTTTTGCTTTAAAATTAATAGCAAAAGGAGGATCTGTAATTACAAGATCAATTTTATTTTTAGGGATTAATTTCATTCCATCAATACAATTTTTATTGTAAATTTTGTTAATTTCCACTTTCTTCATTTTTAAATTAAAGATTGTTTCTAGGTTAATAATCTCATTGGTTAATAAAGAAATTAAACAATAAATCACCAAATATTTCTAATATAATAGATCTTGAAATTTTCATGTCCAAAATGCAAATCAAAAATTGAAATTCAAAAAACATTCAATAAAAAAATGCATGTGTCTTGTAGTAAATGTGGAATTCAAGATATTCTAGAATTTTCAAAAAATCCTGATGAAGTGTTCTTAGAATTTCTAGCAAGATTTGACAAAGGGTTAGTCACTCAAAAAGAACTAACTGAAGAATTGGCAGATGAGGGGATCATCAGAACAGAAAAAGAAATGAACGAAATGATTGGAAAATCAAATCCAGAAAAATTTCTTGAAGAAATTTTACGGTCAAAAAAAGATTTCATTTCAGATTATAAAATTTTAAAGAATTCTGAGCCTAAAATGGGATGTAAAGTTGAAGATTTTGGATTAGAAGAAAATATTTCAATTTTTTTAAATGAATTAGGGATTAAACAATTTTATAAATTTCAAGAAGATGCAATACAAGAAATAGTTTTTGGTGAAAATGTAGTAATTGAGGCACCTACTGCATCAGGAAAAACAGAGGCATTTTTAATTCCAGTTATTCAAAGAATAAAAAAAGAATCAAGTCAAGGTAGAATTTTTGCAATTTTTGTATATCCAACAAAAGCATTAGCTAGAGATCAATTTCCAAAAATTCAAAAATTTGCAGATAAAATTAAAATTAATGTAAAAGTTTTTGATGGAGATACAAAAATAGAAGAAAGGAGAGAAATTATTGAAACACCTCCAGAAATTATAATTACAAATTTTGATGTTTTACATTATCACCTATGGCATCAAACTAAATTTTCAAATCTATTGAGTTCAACAGAAATTTTAGTAGTAGATGAAGCACACGTCTATTCAGGAATTTTTGGTTCTAATGTTCACTATATTATAAAAAGATTAAAACGAATTTGTAAAAACAAATTACAATTTGTTGCAGCATCAGCAACACTTGAAGATGCCAAAACATTTTGTGAGCAATTATTTGATGAAAAAATGCAATTAGTTAAGGGTTCAGGAAAAAAAGGAGAGACAGATTTTGTGATGTTATTTCCATCACTTAGAACTCAGAGAAACCTCATGGTGGAATTAACAAAAAAATTAACAGATAAAAAACACAAAACAATGATTTTTAGTAATTCCCATTTGAATGCTGAACTTTTGGCAATGCAAACAAAAAAGCAAAAAATCAACATTAAAGTCCATCGAGCAGGATTAATGGCAAATTATAGAATGTCAGTTGAAAAACAGTTCAAAGAAGACAAATTACAAGCAATTTCATGCACACCTACCCTAGAATTAGGCATAGATGTTGGAAATGTTGATTGTGTAATTTCATCTACAATACCAGTTAACAGACTGACTCAAAGAATAGGAAGAGCTGCAAGAAAAGGACAAAGAGGTTATGCATTTTTAGCATTAGGAAATGATCCAATTTCACAATATTACAAAAATCATCCTAATGATTATTTTGAAGATATTGAAAAAACATACATTGATCCAAAGAATCCATTTGTAGAAGAATTTCAAATTCTAGCAATGGCTTGCGATAAACCAATTTCAAAACATGAATTAAAAGAACATCAAAAAATGATTGATTATCATTTGACAGAAGGAAATATTGTAGAATCAAATAATAGAATCATACCTAATTTTGAAAAAATAAATTCAATTTTGAATGACTACAGTATAAGAGGAATTGGTAAATCAATCGATATTTTTTTGAATGGAAAAAAAGTTGGTGACAGAATACTTCCTATTGCATTAGAAGAATTACATAAAGATGCAATTTATTTTCTAGCAGGTTCACGCTACAAAGTCAAAGAACTAAATTACCCAAAAAAAAATTATGCTAAAATTGAAAGGATACCCAAAGATTATCCATACTATACAAAATCATTAACAGAAGAATGGCCAACAATTGAAACAATTTTTGAAAGAAGAAATGCAGGAGGAATTGAAATAGCATTTTGTAAATTACATATACAAAAAAAAGTTTTTGGTTATGTTAACTTAGAATTAGGACAAGAAGTTGCACAAGGAGAAAAGGTGATGTTAGATGCACCTCTAGAATATGATTTCATCACAAAAGGTATTGTATTTCATGCACCAAGACCTCTAAAAATTATTGAAGAATCTGAAGATGAAGAATATACTGAAGCTAGTGGATATCATGCCACAGAGCACGTCGTGATTGAGGGTAGCAATATGATTACAGGAGGAGTATCTCAAGATTTAGGAGGAATTTCATTAGGCACATCAGGTTTAATTTTCATTTATGATGGAGCAATTGGAGGAAGCGGTGCAAGTAAGGCATTGTATGATAGATTTGAAAAAGCACTTGAAAGAAGTATGCATATTGTAAAAGAATGCCCTTGTAAAAATGAGGCTGGATGTCCAAGATGTACATTTTCATACAGATGTGGAAACAATAATGAATTTTTACATAAATATTCAGCATTAGAAATTCTAGAAAGAATCAACAAAGGAGAAAAAACAGTATTGATTGATCCTATGGAAGGAGATAGACCATTAGTGTGACAAAATATCAATACGACAAACTAAACAATTTATGAAAATATGAACAATTTGATAAAAACCAGAATTAAATTAATTCACAGTAATAGTTCCAACCTGCCAAGAATGTAGCAAACAATAGTACGGATATTCACCAGAAACAGTTGGAGTCCATTCAAATGAATCTCCAGACATTAGTATACCTGTATCAAATGTACCGTCAGGTGATGGAGTAAATCCGTCAACAGTTCCTGATGTAAATGAGTGAACTCCTGTTGAATCAGTATTAGTCATTATAATTTTGTCACCAACATTTGCTGAAAGATTAACTGGTGTGTAACATCCATCTCCTCCCATTGAGACTGCACAGTCCTGTGAGAATCCAGATTCTTCTACTGTGCCAATGGTTCTAGTAATAGTTGAAACGGCATCAGTATTACTTGAGGACGTGTTACTAGAAGACGTATTACTTGAAGAGGATTGTTCTGCAATTCCTGCGGAATATCCATCATCATAAGCATTTTTCAAATCAGATGCAGTTGAACTTTTTAAACTTGAAATTTTAGACTCTAAACTTGCAACTTTATTTTCTAATTGAGAAACATCGGTAGTATAGAAAGTAGCAGTATAGTAAGTAAAGTAAATAGTTGTAGTAGCACTAACAATAATTACCAATGCCAATACTGCAAACAATAATTTCATCTTATTACTTAATCAAAGAAGTTTTAAAATAAAAAAGACACTACGCCCTGAATCCTTGTACTTCAAAGGAAAAGACATTTTAAAAAACCAAGAAAAAATCTAAAAAAGATTAGAAAATAGGCACGAAAATGCTTTTCTAAAACATGAAAATAACACACGATAGTATATCGTGTTTGGATTGTACTGTTAGTATAGAAAATCAAAATGGGATAAATATAAGAAAAAAATAACATAACTATGGAAAAAGTTGCTCTTGTAACTGGTAGTTCATCAGGTATTGGATTAGAAACAGTATTAGCACTAGCTAGAGATGGTTATGAAACATATGCAAGTATGAGAGATGTAGAAAAATCAGCAGAGCTAGAATATGCTGCAAAAAAAGAAAATCTTAAAATAAAAATTATTGAATTAGATGTGGATAAAGAGGAATCAATTGTTTCCTCAATTAAAAAAATTTCATCAGAAAGTGGAAGATTAGATGTTTTAGTAAATAATGCAGGATACGGTCAGTTTGGATGTACTGAAGACATTACATTAGATGATTTTAGAAAACAATTTGATACAAATTTTTTTAGTATTGTTAGAATAATTCAAGAAGTTTCTCCAATAATGCGAAATCAAAAATCAGGGACCATTGTAAATATCAGTTCAGTTGTTGGAAAAATTGGATTACCAGGATCTCCAGCTTATATCAGTACAAAATTTGCTTTAGAGGGATTTAGTGAATGTTTAAGATATGAACTAGGTCAATTTGGAATTAAAACCACTCTAATTGAACCAGGAGTAATTAAAACAAATTTCTTCAATTCAATGAAAATCCCAGAATCAAAAACTGATCCAAAATACAAAGAATTAACAGATCATATTTTAGCAGGTCTTAAGATGATGGCTGAAATGGGAACTCCCCCATCACAAGTTGCAGATGTAATTGTTAAAGCCATCAATAGTAATGAAATCTTACCACGATATATTGTCGGTACTGATGCAGCCATGTTTATGGAAGCAAAACAAGCCAAAACAGACCTGGAATTTGAAAAATACATGAGTAAAGAGCTATTTCCAGGCTGAAAATGACTTTATGTTAAATTATATACAGATACGGAGGAGTTTTTGTCAAAGTCCACAGATGCAAAATGAAATGGAAAAAATTACAACATAATGGAATCTTGTTTCCTCCAGAATATGAGAAACAAGGAATTAAAATAAAAATTCAAGGAGATACTATCGATCTTGACATAAATCAAGAAGAAATGGTGTATCAGTGGGCAAAGAAAAAAGATACCCCATATGCACAAGACAAGGTTTTTCAAAAAAACTTTACAGGTGATTTTGCCAAAACATTAGATTCAAAGTTTAAAAAAATATCATATGAAGATATTGATTTTTCAAATGCATACAAAATTGTAGACAAAGAAAAAGATCTCAAAGAAATGATGACAAAAGAAGAAAAAAAGGAATTAGCTGCAAAAAGAAAAGAATTACGTGAAAAATTAAAAATAAAATATGGAATTGCCATCATGGATGGAAAAGAAGTTGAAGTTGGAAACTATATGGCAGAGCCTCCAGGAATATTCATTGGTAGAGGAGAACATCCACTAAGAGGCAAATGGAAACCAAGAGTTACAGCAAAAGATGTCACACTAAACATGGGAAAAGATGCAAAAAAACCAGAAGGTAATTGGGGCAAAATTATTCATGATAATGATTCAATGTGGTTAGCAAGTTGGATGGATTTTCTTACACAAAAAAGAAAATACGTATGGTTGGCAGATACAGCAGGACTCAAACAAGATAGAGATAAGGAAAAATATGAAAAAGCAGTCAAACTTGGAAATGAAATTGAAAAGATAAAGGATAGAATTGTTAAGGATATGAAAAGTAAAGATCCTAAAATTAATAGAATATCAACGGCATGTTATTTGATTTACAGAACTGCTATGAGGGTAGGAGACGAAAAAGACCCAGATGAGGCAGATACCGTAGGCGCAACAACTCTCCGAAAAGAGCATATCAAAATTACAGCAAATTCAATTGAATTTGATTTTCTAGGAAAGGATAGTGTCAGATGGCAAGAAACAGTAGTAGCCGAAGGTCATGACAAGCAATTTCATGAAAATCTTAAAAATATCATAGAAAAGAAAAAACCAAAAGATGAAATTTTTGAAGGAATTACCTCAAGACACGTTAACCAATACTATTCAGGAATTGTGAAAGGCTTAAGTGCCAAAGTGTTTAGGACATATCTTGCAACTTCAGTTGTTAAAAAATACCTAGTAGAACATGACACAATTAAAACAAAAACAGCAAATGAAAAACTGTATCATGCTAAATTAGCAAACTTGGAAGCTGCAATAATGTGTAATCACAAAAGAACAATTCCTAAAACATATGAACAAACATTACAAAAGAAAAGAGATTCTATTAAAAAATTAGAAAAAGAAAAAGTATGGGTGAAAACTCAAGACACCCTTAAAAAAGTTGAATCAAAGGAACCAAAAACAGATATCCAAAAGAAAAGTAAAACAAAGAGAATCAAGACATTAAATGAACAAATCAAGAAACAAAAATCAAAACACAAAGAAAGATTACAAAAATTAGAACTTCAATTAGACTTGTCAGAAAAAACCAAAGATTATGCTATTGGAACATCTCTTAGAAATTACATAGATCCTCGTGTTTTCAAAGCATGGACTGATGAGGTTGGAGCTGAATGGGAGAAATTGTATACTGCAGCATTGCAAAAAAAATTCCTTTGGGTAAAAAATGAGGATGTAGAATGGAAAAATCTAAAATAGAATTCAAAGAACTCTAAAATCACAAAATATAGCATAATTTAGCACCGTAGAATCATTTAATTTCCCATATTTTTGACCATATAGTATGCCGGGGTAGCTCAGCCTGGTTAGAGTGCCAGTTCAATTGGTAAACTCTAACGGTTCTCCAACTAAGGCAATACTCATAATCTGGAGGTCGCGAGTTCGAAACTCGCCCCCGGCACACAGATTATTCTTAAAAATCGTAAGATTGGGGTTTCTATGAAAAATTTTAAAAAAATTCTAAGAATAATATTCTTTGAAGCCCTTGTCAGTAGGGACTAATTCAGTTTTCATACCAAATAATCCAGATTTTTGCTGGGGTTTCATTAATCCATTACTTTCCAAATCTTCTAAAATGGAATTTAGTTCCTCAGTAGTCAAACCTGTATTTTTTTGAATATTTTCAAATTGCCTAACTCCTCTATGTAATTCACCTAAAACAAGCATATTTTTTGTTTGAGGCTTTGAAGATTTTGGAGGTTCTTGGTATTCATTAGTATTTGATTCAAATTGTTCATCAGACTGTTTTTCGAACCGACCAAAATCAGAACCATATTGTCTTTGTGAAATATCTTGAGAGTTAAAATCACCGGTTTTGAGTTTTCTTAGTACACGTGGTAAAATTCGTGCTAGCGGAATCATTAAGAAAATTATCAAATAAATCCAAGAGAAATCAGCTTCCATAACATTGGTATGAATAAACAGGATAAATCTGTTGATGAGTATCTTCTCTAGTCTTAGAATGAAAAGAGTGATGGGTATAATAGTAGGAAAAACTCTACCATTTTAGATGTCAAAATATCAATCATCTCCAGTTAAAGTTAACATGAGTGCAGCCAAAATAATTGTAGGGGCTATCATTCTTCTAATCATAATTGGAGTTGTAGCAGGAGCATCAGTTAAAATTGTAGAATCAGGTAACAGAGGAGTACTCACACAATGGAGTGCTGTAGATTTAACAGCACCACCACTTAGCGAAGGTATTCACTTTGTTGTGCCATTTCAAGATGAGGTAGTACAAATTGAAGTTCGTACTCTAAAATATGATAAAGAGACTAGAAGTGCATCAAAAGACCTTCAAACTGTAGAAACTACAGTTACTGTAAACTATCATGCAGAATATGAGAAAGTAAATTATCTTTACAAGGAAATTGGATTAGATTATGAAAATAGGGTTATTGGACCAGCAGTTGAAGAAACAGTAAAACAAGTAACAGCAAATTATAATGCAGAAGAATTAATCACAAAAAGACCTCTAGTTAAGGGAGATATTGAAAATGCAATCAGAGACAGATTAAACCAATTTTATGTAACTACAGAAGTTATTTCAATTACAGATTTCGAATTTTCACCATTATTTGCACAAGCAATTGAAGCTAAAGTAGAAGCAGAGCAAAAAGCCCAAAAAGCAGAAAATGATCTTATAAGAATTGAAGTCGAGGCTAGACAACTTGAAGCTCAAGCAGTAGGTTTGGCAGCAGCAAACATTGCAGAAGCAAATGGTGAAGCAGAAGCAATTTCAATTATCAATGATGCATTATCAGCAAACCCATTTTATCTAGAATGGTTAAAGACACAAGCATGGGATGGTAAACTTCCTCTAGTAGTTGGTGAAGGTGGAACACCGTTCATTCAAATTCCAGTACAACCATAAGTAAATTAAAAAAAATTATTTTTTATCCTTAGAATTTTCTCTTATTGCATCATACATTGCAAGAAATTGTTCAGGTTCATTTCGAGTATAATTTTTTTCAAGTTTTTGAATTTCCTCATGGGTTAAGTTTTCACCTTTATTCTCATGATATTCTTTAATAATTTGAAAAGGGGTTTTCTGAATATTATATTTCTCAAGAGTTTGGGAAATTGAACGTTTTGCCAAGAAGTTTTTTAAAAATAACTGATATACAAGATAAGTAGAGATTGCAACTATACTAACGACTAAAATTGGAATTATTATCACAGCAGCAGCCATACATTATCTATGGATAATTGTATATTTCATTGTTATTCTTTTTTGTGACTAGATTTTTCATTTTAAGAGAAATTCAAGTTAATGTTAAATGTAGTATTTCCAAATTTTAATCAAATTGGGAGAATTTCAAGAGTTTACAGAAGCACTATTTGGGCAATTATCAGTTGAAATTGATGAAGAAAAAGAGATTATCAAATTAGCAAGTAGAGCAAAAGAAGATCTAAAAGGAAAAGTGGAATTCAATAACTTAGAAAGTATAGCAGCAGATGTTTTTTCTACATATAAAAATAAAGTTGAAGAATTTCTAGATGTTAAAATCCCTGAAAATATTGAATTAAAATTTCCAGAATTAACAGATTTGAAAAGATTGAAAGGGGAAAAAGTATTTGCAGATAAGGAATCAAAAGAATTTGTTACAGAATTATTTAATGCAGTTGCAAAAGAGAATAAAACAAGAATCGCAGAATTAATGCAAGAGGATACAGCCAAGTATTTAGTATATTCAACATATGCAATTCAATACATTTCTAAAATTACAACAACTTATGGAGATTACTTAGATTCAATTATTTATTTGAACAAATTCATTCTATCAAGATATCCAGAAATAATCCTTCACAAGCAAGGTGAACCATATGATACAAAATTTGAGAATGTCAATTCAGGTTATGTGGGTGCTGTGAAAATGACGGTAGTTGAAGAATTAATTCATGCTGCTCAAGAAAATCTACAACAAGTAAACAAAAATGCTGCAATAGAAGTAAATAAAATTAATGAAGAATTAGCAGGAATAATTTTGTCATTAGATTCTGAAACAATTAACAAGCTTTCAGAATATTGTCAATTACAAGCTGTTCCAGATGATTTTCCATTTGCAAAAAAAGCAAATTTATTCTTCTTTTTGAATCCAGATCATTTCTTAATTGAACAGATAGGTCCAGATGTAATGACATTTACCCACGTAGAGATAGATCCAAAGATAGGAGAAGCAATTCCTCAACTGTTAGAGATTTACAAAAAATGGTTAGTTCCAATCCAACAACATCATGCAGCATTTACAGCAATGGAAGGAATGGCAGCTTTTGCAATTGAAAATATTCTAAAAGATGACAAAGATTTTCAAAATTATCTTACAACATTCATGGGAACGGATTTCTCATCATATCAAGTAAGAAAAAGTATGGGAAAAGACTTTACAAAAATTGTTTATGAAAAATTAGGCACAAAAACATTCAAAAAAATGATTGAAGTTCCTCCAAATACAAAAGAATTGAAAGATCCTCAACTATACCTAAAAAAACTGAGTTAGTGACAATTGAGTGAAAAATTTGACCCAATAGTTGCAGAATGGATATCATTTGTAAAAAATCCTAATTTCAATTTAATTGAAAAATGCCTTAAATTTTCACAATTAATAGAATATCCAGAATTACAAGTTGATGCATATATTAAAAAAATTCATAGAATGGGAATGTCATTAAAGGAATCAATTAGTGATGTTAAAAATCCAACATATCTAATTTCAATGTTAAACGAACATCTTTTTGAAAATTTAGGATATAGTGGAGATGATGATGATTACTACAACCCAAAAAATAATTTTCTTAATGAAGTAATAGATAAAAAAACAGGGCTGCCAATTACAATATCAATTCTATATGTTGAAATTGCAAAATTTGTAGGATTAGATCTTAAGATAGTAGGGTTTCCAGGTCATGTGTTGGTTAAGTATAATGAAGAAATGATATTAGATCCATTTTATGATGGTCGTTTATTAGATATTGACGATTTGCAAGAAATTTTAGATGCTAATTTTGGTGGAGAATTAGAGTTTAAACCAGAATTTCTTGATGAAGTTAAGGCAGAACAAATTCTTATCAGGATGGTTCGTAATTTAAAAAATTCATATATTCAATCATTTGTTTATGATAAAGCATTACGTTGTGTTGATATGGTTTTAGCAATTGAACCCGAATCTCCAGAAGATATCAGAGATAAAGGAATTTTAGAACAAAGATTGTTAAATTCAGAAAAGGCTTTAAAATATTTGAACAAATATTTAGAAATAAATCCTAATGCAGAAGATGTAGATTTTGTTTTAGAATTAATTAGAAGTATGAAGAAAAATGATTAATCAATTATAGAATCAACATCTTGACCCTTTTTGATCATAGATATTTCATGACGAGCAATTTTATTTCTTAAAGCTCCTTTCAAAATATCGACTTCACTTCTAAGTAGTGCAATTTCATCTTCAAGTTTTGCAACTCTCTCATAAATGGTTTCAGCATCTGAACTCATAATGAATTATGAATAAAAAATTGTATTAAAAAGTTATGGGTGAATGATTTAGTGACTAAATGATTTTTAAATTATAATTCAAATTCTTGACGGCATTTTTCACATTTTGCTCTTTCTTCACCAGGTGAGCCTAAAAGGAAGATTTTTCCAATTGTTTGACATAAAGGGCACATACCAGTTGTAGCATTTTTTGGGCCTGTACGAATAATTTTTTGACTTTTTCTACGTCCCATGAAAAAACTCACGTGTACGGTCTATTAAGTTTTAATGGCGCGGGGAGAGGGATTTGAACCCACGAGTTCTTGCGAACATAGGATTAGCAATCCTACGCCCTACCAGGCTAGGCGACCCCCGCATAATTAGTCCTAGATGTATCTGTAAATAAATTCATTCGTTATCAAATTATGCAGTGGTAGAATTAATTAGAAGTGATTTCGAATCTTGCAATAATGAGTAAAAAAGCTGCTGTAATGAAAGGAGATGGAATTGGACCAGAAGTAGTTGATTCAATGTTAAGAGTTCTAAAAGAATGTAATTTCCAATCAGAATTAATTTTATGTGAAGCAGGATCAGAACAGTGGGAAAAAAATGGTAGAAAAGATGCATCATATATCCCAGATTCAACAATGAAAACATTAGAAGAAGCAGACTGTTGTTTTAAAGGACCAACTACAACAATTCCTGTTCCAGGTGCACCTAGAAGTGTTGCAGTTACATTAAGACAAAAATTTGATCTTTATGCAAACATCAGACCAACAAAAACTTATGATAGATTAACACCAGATAGAAAACTTGACTGTGTATGTTTTAGAGAAGCAACTGAAGGTCTTTACACAGGTGTAGAAGCAAAAATTACAGATGATGCAGCAATTGCAATAAGAAAAATAACAAGACAAGGAAGCAGAAGATTAATTGAATCTGCAGTTGATTGGGCAAATAAATTTGAAATGAAAAAAATGGTAGCAATTACAAAAAGAAATATCTTAAAACAAACTGATGGAATATTTTGGGATGAAACACAAAAAGCAGTAGAAGGTACAGGAATTGAATTATCTGAAATATACATAGATAACATGGCACAGCAAATGGTCATTGCAACTGAACAGTTTAATGGTTCAGTATTAGTTAGTACCAATTTATTTATGGATATTATTTCAGAACTTGCATCAGCATTAGTAGGTTCGATTGGATTAATTTATTCAGCCAATATTGGAAATAATTATGCAATGTTTGAAGCTGCACATGGAAGTGCACCGCAATTTGCAGGGCAAAATAAAGTAAATCCAACAGCAACAGTGCTGTCAGGTGCATGGATGGCAGATTATTTGGGTGAAAGAGAAGTAAGAGATGCAATATTTTCTGCAACTGAACAAGTGATCAATGAAGGTAAAACAGTCACATGGGATATTGGTGGAAATGCAACAACAACTCAGATGACAGATGCAATTATTGCATATGCAAAAAATAATTTAAGAAAATAGATAGTAATCAAAACCACATGGTTACCGACGGGTAACTCCATTACATATTCTAACACCCTAACATGTAACGTTTGGAATTATTCGATTGCTATCAAAAAACAATAGAAGTTAATTGAATAAAAATATGATTTGAAAAAGTTGATCAAATGTTTATTTTAAAAATTATTTTTGAATAGAATTTTATTAAATAACCACTATAATACAAAGATCGAAAGAGAGGTTAATTTCTTGCCTCTACAAGAATTAATTCTTCAAAGAAAAGTTTCTTTTGAGCAATAATTTTTGTGGTTAAGCCCAATTTTTTACCATAGTCTATTAGTTTTGAATAGTTAGATAATGAAGAAGTAACAAAAATAAATTTTCCATTTTTTTCAAGATTACTTACAGCAGAATCAAAAATTTTTTTAGGAATCTCAAATCCTTCCGAACCACCATCAGTTGCAATATCCAAAATTTCATCTGTAGCCAAATAAGGTAAATTACAAACAATAAAATCAAATTTTATTTTTAACGCATCAGAACTATTACAACAAATCAAATTATCTGTTTTGTAAGAACTTTGGTTTTGTAGTACTTTATAATTAATATCAGTCCCAATTACAAGTGAAAAATTTTGACAAAGTAATTTTGTTAAATATCCAGAACCACTTCCGATATCTAAAGCACATTTACCTTTTTCATTTTCAATATTATTAGCAACAAAAAATGTATCCTCAGATGGAGGATATTCATCATTTTTTAAGAATTTGTTTGGCAAGATTAACTATTTCATCTCCTGAAAGATCATCAATTCGTTTCTCTATTGTACTTTGTTTATTGAATTGTTTTAGAATATTTTTTACAGTTTTCCGCCTGTAAGAAAATAAATCGTTAATTAAAGAAATTAATTTTTTATCTATAGTAGTTTTTTTTGATATTTTTAAGATCACAGAATCAACCTTAGGTGGTGGAGAAAAATTATTCTTTCCTACTACAGAAATTTTTTCGATGTCTAGTGTGTATGTTGCAATAATACTAACAGCTCTACGATTTTTTGATGTTGCAAGTAATTTTTCTGCAAATTCTTTTTGAACCATAATTACACCATGTGAAAAAGAATTTTGTGCTAACCACTCAATTGCGTCTTTACTTTTTGAATAGGGTAAATTAGAAACAAAGATTGAAAAAACATCTTTTTGACTAAAGCCATCACCAGATTTAAGCACAAGATTATCAAGTTTAGAGAAGTTTAATCTTGCTTTTTTAATTAATTTCTCATCAGCGTCAACAGATATGACTTTTTGAGCATTTTCACATAATAGAGGAATTAAAATTCCAGGACCTGTTCCGATTTCAAAAACTACATCATTTTTGGAAATTTCAGCTTCTTTTACAATGAATTCTGCAATAGATTTTGAGTTAAGAAAGTGTTGTCCCAATAATTTACGTTTTATCATCTCTTAACAAAGAGATTCATTCTACTTTCACCAGTAATTTCATCCAATATTCGTTCAGAGATATGTTTTACCGGATCCTTAAATCCAACTCTATCCTGTAAATCCAAATAACTTTCAAATTTTTGTTTTTCTCTTTCTTCTAACATTGTTTTCATGTATGTTTTTCCAATTCCTGGAATTAATTCTAGTGCATGAATTCTAGGAGTTAGTGGTTGCGCATTGTTAAGATATTTTACAAATTTTACTTCATTTTCAGTTACAATTTTTTCTATTACGTTAGATAATTCACTTTGAGCAGAACTTGAAATTTTTTCATAATCCATTTTACCTAATACAGATGAAATTTTTGTTCTACCATCCTTACCGATGTAAATTTTTTCTCCAACTTCAAAAGTAGAATTTTGAATACCTAATACTTCTAAAAGGGTTAAACGGTCTTCGCCAATGGCAGTGATAATTATCCCCTCTCTTCCGCGAACAGTTGTCGATTTACCTCTAGGATTAAAATCTAAAACATATGCATGTTCTTCATACTTTCTAGAAGTGGGTTGTGCCCGATACAAAATTTATTGCTCCGGAAAAATTAAGAATGCTCCTGGATTATTTTGAGCATTTTTTCCAGGGTTTCGGCAAGGATTAATTTTTTCCAACCGAAAGTAAATGAACGTAATTCGGCCATACTTGTTGGTCGGATATTTACAATTTCAACTGCTTCATCTTCTGTCAATTCACAATCTTTGATAAGCTTCTTTTTCATGTCTTTGGCATCTTTTGAATCAATTGTTACAAACTTTGAAACATAATCATATGTCCAACGTTGTATTTGATCCATTTCTTCAACATCAACCTTACCCAAAATTTCTTTTACTTCAGAAAGTGAAATTGCTTGTTTTTTTTGTACTTCTTCCATAATTATACACCGAATGGTTTTATGTGATCTAACCTAGTGATTAAGGTTTTTGGTTTATTTCCCAATTTAACACTTAATGTTATAGCACGTCTGCCTACATTGGTGATAACACCTACTTTTCCGTGATATCTTCTATGTGGCAATCCTTTATGCTGTCTAGGATCAATAATGACAAGTGCTTGTTGGCCTTCTTGGTATTCACGTAACAAAAATGATACTCCTCTAGGGGATTTTTTTGTCATTACAGATCTAGATTTATGTTTAAATCCATGTGAACGACCATGAGACTTCTTAGTTGCCATGAGTCTAAAACCTTGGAAAGCCCTATTTTAACACTTAGGACAATTTTTTAGAAAATTACCCAATCATATCAGTTCTAAGTTGTCCACATGCAGCTGAGATCTCAGTACCTTTCTCAATTCTAATTGTGCAGTTAATTCCTGCTTTGGATAAAATTCGTTCAAAATCATGAACACGATTGTTTGATGGGCGTTTAAAATCACCAGCAGTAGGATTAATTGGAATTAAATTCACATGAGAGCCATTTCCTTGTAATAATTTAGCTAAATTATTAGCAATGTCTGGAGAATCATTAATTCCATCCATTAATGCATATTCAAAAGTAACGCGTCTACCTGTTCTTTTAAAATAATTATGACCAGACTCAATAATTTCTTCAACAGAATTAGGAGCAGCAGTAGGAACTAATTTTTTTCTTAAATCATTTGTAGGAGCATGTAATGATATTGCCAAACCAATTTGTAAATTTTCATCAGCTAATCTTTCAATTCCAGACTTAATTCCAATTGTTGAAATAGTTATGTGACGTTGACCTAGACCAAATCCTCTAGGATGTGTTAAAATTTTTACAGCTCTAATCATTTCATCATAATTTGCCATAGGTTCACCCATTCCCATAAAAACTAAATTTGTAACATGTTCGCCTCTTTGTCTTAAAATTTCTTCAAAATGAATTACTTGTGAAATAATTTGTTCTGCCTTTAGATTTGTTTCAAAACCCATTTGTCCTGTTGCACAAAATACACAACCCATAGCACATCCAATTTGAGTTGAAACACAAATAGTTGATCTTGGATGACCTCCAATTTTGGTTGGTTCGTATTGCATTAAAACAGTTTCAACAGACTTTTCATTGGTTAAATTGAGTAATAATTTTGTAGTATCACCATCTTCACTTACAACTCTATGAGTTTCTTTTGCAGAGCCTATTGTATAATCAGCATCATTTAATTCTTCAATCAATTTTTTTGGCAATTGTTTGATATCTGAAATTTTTTTTGGAAATTTATAATACAAAGGAAGTAAAATCTGATCTGCCCTATAACGTGGATAACCCATATCAATAACTAATTTTTCCATTTCTTCAGGAAGAAATCGATAAAGGTCTACCATGATACAATATCAAATTGTCAGATAATATTAGAATTTAATGAATAATTAAAAAATAAAATAAGAAAAAGAGAAGAAAAAATCTTCTAGTGACTAGAAATCATCAGATGTGATATCTGCACCGTGATCTTCAACTACATCTACTTCAGGTTCTACAGTAGCCTCTACTTCAGGTTCTACAGTAGCCTCTACTTCAGGTTCTACAGTAGCCTCTACTTCAGGTTCTACAGTAGCCTCTACTTCAGGTTCTACAGTAGCCTCTACTTCAGGTTCTACAGTAGCTTTTGTTTTAGGTTCTTTAGCTTTTTTTGTAGTTGCTTTCTTGGCAGTCTTTTTTGTTTTTTTCTCTGCTTCTTCAGGATCAATAACTCCTGCTTGTCCCAAAGCAAAGATTACTTCTTCTTCAGGATGATGAGGACTATCCACCATTCTAGCAATTCGTTTTTTACCAGATTTCTTAAAGTAGATTCTGTAGGTACTTGTATGTGCAACTACATTTCCACCAATAGGTCTAGTTGGGTCTCCAAAGAAAACATCAGGGGATGCCATAACTTGATTTGTGGCAATTGCAGCACAATCATATGTTTCAGCAATTCTAACCAACAAATGAACAAAATGATTTAATTTTTGTTGTCTAACAGACAATGTTCCCCTTCCAAGATATTCAGAACGGAATAATCCAACTGCAGAATCTGCAACGATTAACTTTACATTGTTTTCTTCAATTATACTACCAGCTTCTTCGAGGATTAATGTTTGGTGAGCACTGTTGTATGCACGTGCGACAATAATATTATCCAAAACTTTTTCAGGATCCATTTCATGTGCTTGAGCAATTTGAACAATTCTTTCAGGTCTGAAAGTATTTTCTGTATCAATATACAAAACACCACCTTCAAGTCCACCTTCTTCTTTACTTTTTTGAACCATTACAGACATGGTATGAGCAAATTGTGTTTTACCACAACCAAATTCTCCATAAACTTCTGTTAGAGCTCTAGTTTCAATACCACCATCAAATAGTGTATCAAGACAATTAGTACCAGTACTAATCTTACCAATACTTTGTCGAGTTTTATACAGTTCACTTGCACTAATGAAATCTTTAGCAAGTAGACCACCTTCAACTAAATGTTTTCTTGCTTTATTGACAATTTTTTCAGCTGTATCCTTTTCCATTCCAGTGATTTCTGAAATGTCAACAGGACCTCTAACGATGAGGTCCATGACGTTGTGGACACCTGCATCGGATAATTTTCTTGTAGTTACAGGACCTACGCCCTCTAAACTATCTAATCTTAAATCTTCAACCATACCGTATAGTACGGTACCTGTACTTTATAAGGGTATTGTTTAAAAATTTGATCTATAAATTATAAAAATAAAGACGAAAAAGACTATCGTTTTTTTCTTCTTTGGCCAGGTTTATTCTGTCCTGGAAATCTACCCAAAGCAAATCGTTTTTTGAAATTACCTTTGTTGGCAACACTAGAACTATCGCCTACAATTTTTCTACCCTCTACTTTAGGAGTTTGTCCTCTTACTTTACCTGCTTTGGTAAGTGATCCGTGAGTTGCCATGATATAATCTAAGAATTAGTGAATTTATGTATTTGGATAATAACTACCAGTACTTTGCTTTGATAGTTTCAATGACTTTTTCATGTTCAGGACTCTTTCTACGTGCATATTTTTCCATAGCTCCTAGTGGAACTCCACCAAGAGATCGGGCAATTGCATTGAAGAAATATCTTTGTGGTCCTTTTGCACCAGTTTTAGTCATGAATTTTTGAATGGCATATTTGAAATTATGTTGCCATGTTTTGTATAACACGCCCAATTGTGCAGGAGTCATTTCATTTCCAATGTTAAAGAAATTAGAAGTTTCAAGTAACCCAATTGGAACAAAGGTTAGAGCAGTTGCAGTAAACATAGAATCAGGTTGTTCATGTTCTAATTCACTAAGAAGTCTAATAGTTTCCCAAGAATCTTCAGGGGTTTCATCATTATCAAGTCCCATAATTAATGTAAAAGCAGGAATCCAATAATTTTCATTCATAGATTTGACACCCTCTTTAACAACCCAGTGCCATTCTGATGGGTCATAAGGAGCAAGTTTTCTATCAGCATATTTTCCAATTAATCTAAGACTACCAGTTTCAAATCCAGCTTGAACACCAATCATGTTATCAGGACCGGCTTTCATAATTCGGGATAAGTTTGGAAGAAGTTTTTCATCAGCGATTGCTCCAGCTAAAGTTCCATGTGTTGGATTGGTGTGTTCAACACCAGTAGACATGATTGCGGTAAACAATTCTTCTAATGCTTCTCGATTTGGTTCCATTCCTTTTGCAGTTCGTGGGTCCATTCCATAAACAAAAATATCATCACTATGAATCCATGCAGATTTAGAACCACCTTTTTTTATGTTAACTTCGATTTCTTTTTTGACTTTTTCAGGAGAATAATATCTTAATGATCTTAATGTAACGTCACAGAATTTACAACCTCTTCCACAACCTCTCATAACTTCAACCATTCCATGCATACTAGGTTCTACAATATCTGGAATTTCTTCTAAATCAGGTCTATCCCAAAAATTTACAAATCTTCCATGAATTTTTTTACCTTCTCTTTCAAATTCTTTAATGTTAACTTTAAAGTCACTTCTTTTTCTGAAAGGATCCATATTTTCGAAATCGCCATTAATTAAATAATTAAAGAATCTTCCAGCATGTCCATCAATTTCAGGTGCAATTCCACCAAGTTCTCCTTCTAATATTGCATAAATTCCAAACTCCTCAATTTTTGCAGGATCGTAATTATATTGCCAAGTACCTGAAGCACCAGAAATAACTTTAGCTTTACTTCCAGTTCGTGCTTTAGCAGCTTTAATTCTATGATGTAATTCAGTATTGTAAAATTCATCATAGGAAGTTTGTTTTCTTCCATAAGTAAATGTCATAGTTACTGGACCCATTCCCAATGGATCCATTTCATAAGTTCCAATAACTTCAGTTTCAGGACCAATAAATTTTTCAATATGATTTGGATGAGCAACAACTACATCACTTCGTGCGAAACCATCACGTAACAAACCGGCTTCTAATTTTCTCAATCCGTATGGAGCATATTTTGCTGCACCATTGATATCTGGAGACCAGTTACAAATGAAATCAAATAGAACTTTAGGAGTTACCTGTTTTCCAAGTATTTTGTACCAAAAGCTCTTAGGATCTCTGTTAGGATCTAATGCAGGGGCACATCCGAAAAATGTTGCCAAAGATAATCCCCTGTAAGGAGACATCAGAGTTCTATCTGCTGTTAAAACGATTTTTGGAGTTCCCATTCCCTTCACGCAAAATATTTGATGATTGATTTTAAACCTTACTCGAAAAACTCAATAATCTTCAAGAATTCCAGCCTTATTTCTATGCGTATGTCCAAATTCTTTGTTTTGAGACAGATGATTTCCATCAAATATAGTCCCATCTTTACATGCAAGATCTTCTCCCACACAACAACTTCCACAAATTCCAACCCCACATTTCATCATACGCTCAAGACTGGCCTGAACAAAAATGCCTTTGGTGTGAGCAGATTGAACAGTTTTGTACATCATTTTTTCAGGACCGCAAGTATACACACCATCAAAATGGGATTCATTTACTAATTTTTCTACCACGTCAGTTACAAATCCTTTTTCACCATAACTTCCATCATCAGTACAAACAATCACTTTGTGAGAATTATTTTTTAAAAGTTCATTTGCTAAAGTTTCAAAGAAAACCTCATCTTTAGATTTTGCACCAATTAATACAGTTACATCATCTGTTGGTTTTACATGAGTTAATAATCGCATCATTGGAACAAGTCCAGTTCCTCCTCCAACTAGCAAAAGTTTTCCTGGTTTAATGTCAAAAGCATTTCCATAAGGTCCGCGAACTCCGATTTTTTCACCAGTTTTAATATTGAATAATCCAGTTGATGCTAAACCATGTTTTCTTACAGTAAATGCTGCCTTTCCAGATTCATTAGAAATCATTACACTCATAGGTAATTCATTAATTCCAGGAATCCAAACCATTGCAAATTGTCCAGGTAAAACATTAGACATTACATCATCTGAAAAATATAAAGTTCTAACAGTAGGAGTTTCATCAACTACTTTTTCAATTGTGACAATAGTAGTATGATTAGAATTTCTTTGCAAGTCCCACCATCTCCTCTATTGTAGAATAATTTTTCTGTTTCATGTATTGTAATACACCTTTGTTGATATCATCAAAAACATTTATCCAATTATCACCTATTGCACTACCAAGTTGAATAGCAGAAGCACCAGCTAAGAAAAACTCAATTGCATCTTCCCAAGTAGAAATTCCACCACATCCAATAATTGGAATATCATATTTAGAAGAAATTTCATAAACACATCTTAATGCAATTGGTTTGATTGGTGTACCAGACAAGCCACCATATTTGTTACTAAGAATTGGTCTTTGAGTTTCAACATCAATTGCCATTGCTCTAACAGTATTAATTGCAGTAATAGCATCAATTCCTGAATCAATTGCAGTCTTTACAGTATTAAGATAATTAGTAGTACCCAAACCAACTTTTGCAATTACAGGAGCAGTAGTAGAATTTTTTACAGTAGTAACTATTTTCTTCACTAATTCAGGGTCATCTCCAACTTCTAAACCAACTTTTGCAACATGTGGACAAGATAAATTCAATTCAAATGCAGTTACATTACAATTTTTAAATTCGTTGATCATCATTTCAAAATCTTTAGGAATAGAACCAACTAAACTCACTATAATGGGAACATCCACATTAGGTTCAATCATTTTAGCAAAATTTGAAGCACCTGGATTTGAAAGACCGACGGCATTCATCCAACCACCACCATTTACACTAAAAATAGTTGGATTTGGATAACCTTCCCATGGCTCACTACTAAGGGACTTAGTGACAACTGCTCCAGCACCTGAACGATATAATCGATTAAATACGTCTAAAGAAATTCCTAGAATTCCAGATGCAAGCATAGCAGGTTTATCTAATTGCATTTTACCTACAGAAGTTGCAAGACTGGGTTCCATCAGGATAGATAAATCTAGTTTCGAATATAATAGTTGATTTAATGATCTAGTACATTTTTTAAAGGTGATCTAGGTTCAACTATTCATGTATTCAGTGATTTTAACCGAATTGGGAATATCAGTTTTTAATGATGGACAAGTAGAAGAATCATTTCCATTTTCAAATCCAGTAAAAGAATATCTTGCAATAAAAAATAAAGAAGCAAAATTAAATGAATTAATTAATTATTTAGCTAAAATTCAAAGAGGAGTTTCAGTAAGTGACGAGTCATTACTTGCAATTTTGAAAAAATTTTCAATTGATTGTCATATAATGGATTTGGAAGAATTAGAAAAAGTACAATCAACAAAACCACAAATTATTGTAGATTCAGGATTTGCATCAAATCTTCAAGATACATTAGGCAAATTAAGAGAATTTGCTTTAGGATTTTCATCTTCAAAAGTTACAGAGGTATCACAAAGTCCAGATCTTCATATTATTCAAGCAATTAATTCATTAGATGAAATTGATAAAATTGCAAATGGGTTAAGTTCAAGGCTTAGAGAATGGTATGGATTACATTTTCCTGAATTAGATAATATGATAGATAGTATCAATGGATATGCACAAATTGTAATGGCAGGTAAACGAGAATCATTATCAAAACAAGTTTTTGAAGAAGCTGGTTTTCCAGAATCAAAAGTAGAGATGTTATCATTAATCTTATCAAAAAGTAGAGGAGGAGATATTTCAGATATCAATTTATCAATTGTTCAATCAATTGCAAAACAAATTTTAGATTTCTATGAATTACGTAAAAAACTTGAAGAACATGTAGAATCAGAAATGCAAGAAATTGCACCTAACCTTTCTGCTATTCTAGGTACTGCAGTTGGTGCAAGAATTTTAGGAAGAGCTGGAAGTTTGAAAAGAATGGCATCACTTCCTGCAAGTACAATACAAGTATTAGGTGCTGAAAAAGCACTGTTTAGATCATTAAAGACCGGTTCTCAACCACCAAAGCACGGATTATTATTCCAGCATGCAATGGTTCATGCAGCTCCACGTTGGCAAAGAGGTAAGATTGCTAGAGCAGTTGCTGCAAAAGCAGTAATTGCTGCAAGAGTGGATGTTTATGGTGAAGGGTTGAATCAAACTTTACTAGAAAAACTCAATATCAGAGTGGATGAAATAGGTAAAAAATATGAAAATCCAACTGAAAAAGACATCAGAACACCTCAACAATTTAGTCGTGGAGATGGAAACTTTGGTGGCCGAAGAGAAGGTGGCCGAAGAGAAGGTGGCCGAAGAGAAGGTGGCCGAAGAGAAGGTGGCCGATTTGATGATAGAAGAAGAGAAGGTGGAGATAGAAACGAAAGATCCAGTTATGGTAATAGAAGAGAAGGTTCAGACTCAAATAGAAAGAGAAAGAAGTTTGGAAGAAGATAATCAATCATATTTTTGGATAAAATCAGAAGGACAACAAAAAATTTCTACTGAAAATCTAGTTCCGGGAAATCAAGTTTACAAGGAAAAATTAATTATTAAAAAAGGAATTGAATATAGATTATGGGATCCTTTTAGAAGTAAATTAGCAGCATCAATAATGAATGGATTAGAAAATTTTCCGTTTAAAAATAATACAAAAGTATTGTACTTAGGTGCATCAACAGGGACGACAGTAAGCCATATTTCAGATATTGTAGGTCCAAGTGGATTGGTTTTTGCAGTAGAACATGCTAGTAGAGTTGCAAGAGATTTCTTAGACAGAGTAGCCACACATAGATCTAACATCATGCCAATTCTTCAAGATGCAAGAAAACCTAAAGAATATTTTTCAGTATTTGGAAAAGTTGACGTTGTATATGTGGACATAGCACAACCAGATCAAACGAAAATTGCCATAGAAAATTGCGATATATTCCTAAAAAAAGAAGGATTATTCTTTCTAGTAATTAAAACAAGAAGTATAGATGTTACAAAGGCACCAAAAAAAATTGTCGAAGAAGAAATAGAAAAATTGAGAGAGAGATTTGAAATTTTAGAATCAATAGATCTGCATCCATTTGATAAAGATCATGCAATGGTAATTGCAAAATACAAAAATTAATTTTTGTTCATAATTCTTTGAACAGGTTTCCAGCTTTTACGCACAAAAATAGGCATAATATGATTTTTCTTATAATATTTGGTTACAAATTTAACAGTAGTAGAATCAGAAGGATATCCACTACCTAGATTATGAATTTTATTTAATTTTTCAATAGCTTTGTCTCTAGTTACTTTAGCTAGAATTGATGCAGCAGATACTACAACAAACCTACTATCAGCATGATGATATGATTTAATTTTGTGACCATCAGATAGCATAGAAATTTCTTTACCAAATCTTAGGGGTTTTACATCACAAGAATCAACATATGATGTATCAGCATCTAATTTTGAAACTACTTTTGCCATATACTTTGCTTCTAAATTATTCAAAAGATGTTTCTTAACACTAGCATCAATAGAACGTGGAGGAATTTTTGTAATATAATAATCGTCAACAATTTCAATTATTTTTTTATAAAGAATTTTTCGAGATTTAGAAGATAGTTTTTTTGAATCTTTTACACCGAGTGCAGTTAATTTTCTTAGATTTTTTTTTTCTAAAGAAACTCCAGCAATCACTAAAGGTCCCAACATAGAACCACGTCCAGCATCGTCAATACCACATATTTGCACAAATTCTGTCTTAAAATACAAGTATTAAACCGTTATACGTAATTAAAAACTAGAAAAAGAAATGAAGGATGCAAATGAATTATTCCAAGAAATTATTGAAGGAGATACAAAATTATTAGTTCCAAAAAAATCATTAACAGAAAAAGTACCTCCAATTAAACCAGCATTTTTCAATCCAAAAGCAAAAACAAACAGAGATTTTTCAATAATTGCATATGCAGCATTTTTAAAAAAATTTGAAGGTCCAAAAATTTTCTTGGAATCATTATCAGGAGTAGGTGCAAGAGGATTACGTGTTGCAAACGAATTAAAAATTGAAAAAATGAAAATAAATGATCTCAATCCAACAGCATTAGAGCTAGCAAAAGATTCATCCATACTTAATAATTTGAGTAATATTGAATTTTCTGAAAAAGAAGCATGTGTATTCCTAAATGAGCATTCCAGAAAGGGAAATAGAGGTTCAGTAGTAGATATTGACCCATTTGGCTCACCTGCAGCATATTTTGATTGTGGGATTAGGGCAACTATGCATGGAGGAATATTATCAACTGCTGCAACAGATCTTCAAGTACTAAATGGTCTTTTTCAAGGAGCATGTAAGAGAAAATATGGCGGAGTTCCAATTAGAGTAGAATACGGAAATGAAATGGCCATCAGGCTAATTTTAGGGAGTCTTAGGTCTGTAGCTGCTAGATTAGGAGTTACAATGATTCCTATGTTTGTTGAAACTGAAATGCATTATTATCGAACATATACTAAAATTTTGAATCGAATAGATCAGGAAGAAAATCTTGGATATATTTTACATTGTAAAAATTGTGGACATAGAAAAACAGCTATTGAACAACAACAAAAATGTGATTTATGTGAATCAAAAAATAGTATTGCAGGTCCATTATGGATAGGAAAAATATTTGATAAAGAATTTGTTAAGAGTATGATTGAAGAAAGTTCAAATTTAAAAATCCAAAAATCATGTGAAAAAACTATTCATAAATGCTTAGAGGAAACAGAGATGCCAGGATTTTATTTTACACTAGATGAAATTGCTAAAAAAATAAAAACATCTCCACCAAAGTTGGAAAAAGTAATATTAAATTTAAAAGAAAATGGATTTACATCAAGTGTGACAGCGTTTAATCCTACAGGGTTTAGAACAAATGCAAACATAAATGAAATAATTAGAATTTTTAATTTATCCAGTGAAACCCATACAAACACAGTATAACTCACTACTTTGTTTTCTGCTTGCATCAGGTTTTGTTAGATTGATTCTTGCAAATTTTTTCTTCACATAATCTCTAAATTCTAAAGAATATTCACCATCAAAAACTTTGAAAACAGCATTTCCTTTATGAGCCAAAACTTTATCCATCAGTTTAGTACAATCATAGTTTAAAGAAATCTGTCTTGCATGGTCAACAGACCAATTTCCAGTTACCTGAGGGGAAAGATCACATACTACTGCACCTACTTTACGCCCAAAATATGATAAAACATCATCAGCTAGAGATTCATTTTCAATATTATCCCTAACAATATGTGCACCAGGAATTTCTTCAACATAAGACAAATCAACTCCCATAACTTTTCCTTGATTTCCAACTAACTTGACAGCAACTTGAGTCCATCCACCAGGAGCACATCCAAGGTCTAATACATAAAATCCAGGGCCTATTATTCGATAAGATTTGTTTAATTCTTTTAATTTGAATGCAGATCTTGCTCTAAATCCTTGTTCATGAGCTAATCTTCGATAATGATCTTTACGTGCATCAGCTAATTTCATTTTTTAGCCTTCGATGGTTTTTTGTATTCAGCGATTACCCAATCTTCAATTAATTGACATGTTTTTGGACTAATTTCACCATCTAGAGAACATTTTTGTTCAACAGTACAAACCAAACAAGGAGAATTTTCAATTGATTGAGTACTGATTGGAGTTTTCTTCAAAATTAATTTGTATGTCCAACGATCATTTTCAAGAAGTTTTTCTCTATTGATAGTACCCATCCTTTCAAGTTTCAAAGACAATCTAGAACCATCACGACTTGAAAGTTTCAATTTTTTCCACAATTCACTTTGTAACATTCCATCAGATTCTTTTTCAGCTAAAATATCACAAATTTTATTTGTCAATCTTTCCATGTCAACTTTTTCAATTTGGAAATTTTCAATTTCTTCTTCAGTTAATTGTTCTTCTAATTCATCTTCTACAGTTCTTTCTGCAATTCTTTTTTCCTCTTCCAATTCTTTTTTAGTTAATTTCTTTGGTTTTACAGGTTTTACTTCTTCTTTCTTTGTTACTTTTTTAGCTGGTTTTGCTTCAGCTTTCTTTGTTACTTTTTTAGCTGGTTTTGCTGCGGCTTTCTTTGTTACTTTTTTAGCTGGTTTTGCTTCAAGAATTTTTGTTTTCTTTTTTAATTCTTCAATTTCTGCTTTAATTTTTTTTGCTTCATCAAGTTTTGTCATATAATCACCATTTGTAAATTCAATTTGCTACTATTCTCTAAGTAATTCATTCCTATTTAATAGTAAATGTTCCAGAAGTAGAAATATTTGATAAATCAGTTAAAACAATATCTGCAACAATCTTGTAAGAACCAGGAGTATCAATTATTTTTGAAAAAGAGTCATTGTTTGGAAATAACTTACCATCTTTTACACATTGGTTGAAATAACCACCTTGTGTTATCACGTCAGCACTTCCAGATGCATAAATTGTGATATACAAATCACCACAACTTAATGATGAATCATTAATTTTTACTTGAATTTGTACAGGTTCAGAAATAGTGTATTGGTTTGATAATCCAATTATTTCAAGATCTGAGCCATGAGAAGACTTTCCATGAGAAGATTCTCCAGAGAAAGTCATGGGCCACATATTCAATTCTCTATCAGGTTTTTGAAGAGTATCAGCCATAACTGCAGATCCAAACACAATTGAGAAAATTACAGGTAAAACAAATACAATCATTTGCTTTGATGAGACCATTTTGTACTAAACTAGGTAATTCCCTTATATCTATTTAGCAAAAATTGAGGCTAAGACTACATTGTGACGAATAAGTTAAATCGTATCCGTGCAGATATTGCATGTGCGACTTAGAAAATTTAGAGTTCGAGCATACAGATGTATTCATGATTCTGGCGAAATTACGGTTGGTGACTTGGCTGCATTTGTAGGACGAAATGAAAGTGGAAAAACAACGATTCTACAAGCATTGACATTGTTAAACAGAGATGAAAAAATTTCAGAATTAGATCTTTGTGATGAGATGACTGAAGAGCTTAAAGAAGAAGTCAAACTAGCTGAAGGAGAATTTGAATTAAATGAATATGAAATGGAAATACTAAAAGAAAAATTCCCAGGATTACCAGATATTAAAAAAATCAAATTATTTAGAACAAACAGAACCCCCAAAGTACAATATGAATTTGAAGGAACTGAAATCAGTGATGCTGATGACGAGGGGTTAAACTCATGGGAGAATTTTACAAAAGAAATTCTTGAATTTTTAGATACATTACCAAACCACATAAGAATTCAAATTAATACAAAATTATTTGAAGGAGAAGTTCCAAAAAACCAAGAATCATTTGATAGTGGAATGGCAGAATTTAGTAATGAATTACACGTAATAGCAATTGAAGAATCAAAAATTCTTGAAGAATGGGAAAAAATTTATCATAAACCAGAAAACCAATTTTCAAATCTTCTTAGCGGTGAAAGTCAAAAAGTTGCATTAAAGAATTTCATTTTTTCAGAATTACATCCTAGGTTTGTTTATTTTTCAGATTATAAGAAAATTTATGGGAATATCAATCTAAATGAGTATCTAAGAAAAGAAAATGAACAAAAACAGGATTCAATTGAATTCATTGAAGAATTTGATAAAGCTGAAACTGTAAGAAATTTGTTTTATTTAGCAGAATTAGATATGAATGAATTAGATGAAGTTAAAGGACAACCATCAAAATGTATTAAATTACTTAATACTGCAAGTAACAGATTAACTAAAAAATTAAACCCCGCATGGAAAGGAGATCCTATTCATGTTGATTTAAGATATAATCCAGGAAATATTATGAGTGTTGTAATTTCAGATGTGCACAAAGATGGAACAATTACAAACACAGGATTACTAAATAGACGTGCAGAAGGTTTCAAGTGGACATTTTCATTTATTGTGAATTTTGCAGCTGAAACACAACGTTCAGAATTAAAAGAAGCAATATTACTTTTAGACGAGCCAGCAAGAAATCTTCATCCAACACAACAAATGGGAATTTCAGATTTATTGAAAAATTTAGCAGGTTCCAATCAAGTTCTATATGCAACACACTCACCATTTATGATATTTGATTATACTCCAGGAAATCTACTAGTTGTTGAATTAGATAAGAGAAAACATCTTAGTAGAATTTTCTATGATTATTGGAATGCTGATGATAAAACACTAACCCCTATCTTGTACGGGTTATGTAGAGGTCAAGTAGAGGCAATTGTAGATAGAGAAATTGGAACAAATTCAAGGCCAGTAATCATTGTAGAGACAATGTCAGACTCTATGTATTTGAATTCATTTGACAAATTTTTACAAGATCCAAATATTTCTATGAATCCATTAAATGTAATTGCAGCATTTAATAAAAATTCAGTTTTACCATTGGCAATATTTTATAGAAATCATGGATACAAGACATTTGTTTTATTAGATAATACAGAAGAATCTAAACAAATATCTGCACAATTAGAATCAAATCAATTCTCTGCAATTCAAACAATATTTTTTGAAAGAGATGGTAAAAAAATGGAATCAATTGAAGATTATGTTGTAGTGGAAGATTATCTACATGCAGTGAATCAAACATATGAAATTAAATTAAGACAAGAGGGGTATTCGAATTTAACACCAGAAAGTATTGATTCCAAGGATTCCAATGGTATTTTAGAGAAATTAAGAAGAGTATGGCAAGAACATAGCGAAGACGATTGGGGAGAATTCAATAATGAAGAAATTACAAGATACATTTGTGAAAAGATCACATTAGAAGAGACTAATTTCTTATCAGATAAGACAAAAGACCAATTTAGATCATTGTACAGATTAATTGCAGAAAGAATTAGACAATATCAAAATACAGCAACTAAACCAGATCTTGAAAAATTTCAAAAAAAGAAGGAATGAAAAAATGAGTAATACTAAATTAAAATGGAGTTTAAGATAAATATGAAAAAAATGGCCAATATGAAAAAATCAGTAACTAGTAGTATTGTACTTTCAGTAATCATATTATTTTCTGTTTCAATAATTTTTATACCATCAAATAGTTATGCTGAAGAAATTAATGTAAAAAGTATAGGAGTAGAAAGACATCAATCATTACATTCACAAATGACGGAATACAAGATGTTAAAACATTCAGAATTTGGCTAAGTCAAGATGCTAATTTTGAATCCTTTAAAACAGAAAAAGGATGGATTGGTGAAAAAAATTCACAGGGGGTAATAGTTTTTTCATCATCAGAATCAATTAAAGAAAATCAATCAGTAAAATTTGGAATTAAGACAGATAAACCAAATCCAGTAATTAATTGGAAAGGATTAGACACAACAAATTCTGTAATAGATACAGGGGTTATCAGTACAACAAAAATTCAAAAAGTTAATCAAAATCCAAACATCGAATCAAATAAAAATATAATTGATACAGATGGAGAAATATTTTCAAATTCAGAATTTAGAATAATTCCAGATAAACCAAATGCAGGATCAACAATTAGAGTAGTAGGCGAAAATTTTGGAGCGTCCCAACTTTTTGATTTTTACATAGATAGTAATAGAATTGGAAGTTTTGAGACTGAC
>ERZ802819.124-NODE-124-length-48168-cov-59.877_pt1 | contig 48168 bp, 51 predicted proteins | sample MGYA00345647_ERZ802819 | MGnify/ENA primary metagenome ERZ802819 (study PRJEB30503, sample SAMEA104212355) | marine metagenome | biome: Westerlies Biome; feature: [SRF] surface water layer (ENVO:00010504) within the epipelagic zone...; material: water...
TGGCTGGCCGTTGCAGTGAGAACGGGTTTTGCTTCTGGCGTGGTGCTGGTTTGCACGGATGTGCTGACCGATTCGGTGGGAAGGGTCTCCCGCAGCATCAACTTGGTTCCAATCGTCACCTTGTTGGGGTCATTGATGGTGTTGAGATCAATCAGAGAGGCCACGGGAACCTCATAGGCTCGAGCGATCTGGGTGAGGGTCTGACCTCTGGCCACGGTGTGGGATGTGGCGTTTGGATTGGCTTTGATCGGCGTTGGCTTGGCCTTCGCTATGGGCTTTGGCTTGGGAAGCACGGCTGATGTGGGCAGCTTCAGCGTTTGGCCAAGCTCAACATGATCAGCGCTTCGAAGGCTGTTGATCGCGATTAGATCCCTTTCTTTGACGCGATATTGAGCGGCAATGCCACCGAGGGTGTCTCCTCCTTTAACCGTGTGACGTCCTTGGCCAGCGCTGACAACGCCCCTGGCCCCGCTGGGCAAACGCAACGTTTGCCCAGCTTCTACATGGTTGGAATTTCGGATTCCATTGGCTCTCATCAAGCGTCCAACCGATACGCCATAGCGATCAGCGAGACCGGAGATGGTGTCTCCTGGTTTGACGGTGATCGATGCCGCGCCCGCTTGAAGGGGCATCAATGCCGACAGGGTTAGGGCGGCGGCAACAATGCTTCGCATGCTTATTTCTGTGCTGGGCGAAAGATAAGGTGTCTGGCCCAACTCGCCAGTCCCTCGCGCGGATTCATTTGATTTGGTTGATTTGGAGCGATGTTCAGCTCACAAAACGGCGAAATATCGCAGGATTCAATGTGTACGGCGGGTAGCGGTGACGAATGTCTAGAAAAAAGGGACGGCTCAGCACCGAACGTTCGTGGGAGAAGGTTTGAAAGCCTGCTTCTGCCTGATAGGTGCCCATACCGCTGGGCCCCACTCCACCGAATGGCAATTCCGGAACCCCCTTTTGCATCACCACATCGTTGAAGCAGACCCCACCTGAACTGGTGCGTTGCAGAACCGCGCTTTGGTCGTTGCGATCACCGCCAAAGAGATAGATGGCTAAGGGTTTGTCTTGTTGTTGGATGCGTGTGATGGCGTCATCCAAGGTCTCCACAGTCAAGATTGGTAATAACGGGCCAAAGATTTCCTCTGCCATTAAGGGGTCCTGATCGCTGTGAACCTCAATCAGGGTGGGTGCGATCTTGCGGCGTTGGCGGTCGCATTCGCCTCCAAACAGGATGCGCCCCTCTGCTCGAGCTGTTGCTAGTAGGCCTTCGAGATGTTGAAAATGCCGATCGTGGATTAAGCAGCTGAGATCAGCGGAAGCGAGTGGATCGTCTCCATACAGATTCCTCCGCTCCTCTTGCAAAGCCTGCACAAGGCGCTCCCGGATGCTGGTCTGAACCAGGAGGTGGTCAGGGGCGATGCAGGTTTGTCCAGCATTGATTCCTTTGCCCCAGATCAAGCGGCGTGCTGTGACGGCAAGGTCGGCACTATCGAGCACGACAGCAGGATTTTTGCCTCCAAGCTCCAGCGTGACAGGAGTGAGATGACAGGCGGCACCAGCCAGCACCTTGGCTCCAATCGTTCCGCTACCGGTAAAGAAGATGTGGTCAAAGCCAAGGTCCACGAGAGCGGCTGCGGTGGATCCATCCCCATTCACCACTCTCACCACATCACTGGGGAATCCCTCCGTGATGAGGCGCGTGATCAGGGCTGCGGCGGCAGGGGCATGCTCCGAGGGTTTCAAGACAACGGTGTTTCCCGCCGCAAGGGCACTAATCAGGGGCTGGAACGTCAGCATGAAGGGGTAGTTCCACGGCCCGATCACGAGCACACAGCCCAAGGGCTCTCGGATGAGTTGGGCCCGCCCTGGCCGTTGTGCGATCGGCACAGGGATGCGTCGAGGTCGCATCCAGGCCTTGAGGCGTCGTCGCGTGATTTTTAATTCTTGAAGCAAAGCCACAATTTCAAACATCCCCTCCAGCTCTGGCTTGGCGAGGTCGATACGAAGGGCTTGAAGGATGTCTGCTTCATGGCGATCGAGCAGGTCACTAAGGCGTTTTAATTGCAGGCGCCGCCAAGCTTCCGGTCGGGTTTGACCCGACACGACAGGGGAGCGGAGGGTCTTTAAATCAGCAGCTTGAAAGGCCTCGTTGGGGGAGGGGCTGACCATCAGAAGACGTGGGATCTAAGTCCATGCTCGCAGTCCTGATCGATGGATTGCGAAAGAGGGGGTGACGTCGCGGCCGATCGGGGTTAGTACGAGATGGAATGGTGCCGGCGTGATGACTAAGCAGCAGCCGTGGTGGAACGGCGCCGTCATCTATCAGCTGATCGTGCGCAGCTTCGCCGATGGCAATGGCGATGGTATTGGCGACTTGCAGGGCCTGGCCAATCGCCTGCCCTATCTGCGTTGGTTGGGAGTGGAAGCGATCTGGCTGACCCCGATTTATCCATCACCACTGCAGGACGGTGGTTATGACATCACCGACTTCAAGTCCATTCATCCAGAACTGGGTGATTTGGCGGCTTTTCATCGGGTCTTGATCGCTGCTCACTCACATGGCATCAAGGTGGTGATGGACCTGGTGCTGAATCACACCAGCACACTCCATCCTTGGTTTCAGCGCGCCCGTTGGGCCCCAGAAGGCAGTCCAGAACGGGATGTGTATGTGTGGAGCGATGACCCCAAGCGCTATGCAGATGCACCAGTGCTGTTCCGTCATTTCGAGTCTTCGAACTGGGAATGGGACGAGGTGGCGCAGCAGTACTACTTCCACCGTTTTTTGCGCCATCAACCCGACCTCAATTACGACAGTCCAATCGTGCAAAAGGAGATGCTCGATGTGGTGGATTTTTGGATTGAACGGGGCGTGGATGGTTTCCGTCTCGATGCGGTTCCCTTCCTTTTTGAAACCGAGGGATCTCGTTGTGAGGGCTTGCCTGAAACCCATGAATTCCTCAAGCGCTTACGCGCAAGGGTGGACAGCCATGGCAAGGATGTGTTGCTCCTCGCTGAAGCGATTCAACCAGTGGAGGAGGCCGCTCCTTACCTCGCCGATGATGAATTGCATGGAGCTTTCAACTTCGCCCTAACGGCTCATTTGTTTGCCTCGATTGCCAGCGGAACGGTGGAGGCCTTGCGCGAGTGCTTGCAGGCAGCTCAGAACGCTGTGGGGGGTAGTAGGTGGGCCTTGCCTCTACGCAATCACGATGAGCTTTGGCTTGGCGATGGCCATCTGGTTTCAGAAGACGTGATTCAAACGATCCGAGCCGGATTGCATCAGGGGCAGGGGCATTGGCTGAATTGGGGCATCAACCGGCGTCTTGCGCCTTTGCTCAATGGTGATCCTGGTTCCAATCGGGTGATGCATGCCCTGCTTTACAGCCTTCCAGGACTTCCCTGCCTGTACTACGGAGATGAGCTCGGGATGGGGGATTGGCCAGGCTTGCGCGACCGCGACCCGAACCGCACTCCGATGGCCTGGACGCCTGGACGGAATGGTGGATTTTCAACGGCTCCAGATCCCCTGCTGGTGTTGCCACCAATTACCGCTCCCGGATACGACTATCGGGTGGTGAACGTGGAAGTTCAGAAGCAGCTGCCTGGTTCGCTTCTCAATTGGCATCGGCGCATGCTCACCTGCCGCAAGCTTCTTCCAGCCCTACGCAATGGCGGCTTTGAGCTGTTGGAGTGTGCCCATCCTGGCGTGATCGTGTATGTCCGCACGAACGCCACCATGACGGTGATGGTGGCGGCAAATCTCTCCGCTGCTGGGGCATCGTTTCGCCTCGATCTAAGCCGCTGGTCTGGTGAACGCACCCGTGAGGTGCTGTGGGGGTGCGACTTCCCTCCTGCCGATGCCGATTGGTTTGTCTACCTCGCTGCGCACGGGTTCAGCTGGTGGTTGATTGGTGAAGTGGAGGAATCAGACAACAGCAGCGAGGACTTTGAGGGTCAGCAGGACAAATTGAGTCCTGATCCCTCTGGAGCCTTGGGATCTCCCACCCCCGCCTCTTCTAGAAGGGCTTGAACCTGCGGGAGCAGCCGCTCGGCTTCCTGTTGATCCACCATGGCCAAGCGGCAGCGACGGGCGAGGACATCCGTTGCGGTACAGGCGTGTTCGGCGCTGATGGCATGCCGTAATTCACCACGGCAAACGGGGATGACATCGCTCAAAGGCTCACGGTCGCTTTCACTCCAGCTGGCCACGAGTGCAGCCGCTTCTAATCCGAAACTGGATTGGAGGTGGGCCCGTTGTTGATCACGTAGAGAGGTCTCCGGCAGCAGGCGTTCCAGGGCGCGGACTTGCTCTTGCAGCAGTGCTGGAGTGCGTTTGGGGTCTTGATCTGCTCCGATCAGCGGCAAGGCAGCTGGGTCTGAAAGGGGGCTCCCCAATTGCTCTTCCACCGCCTGCAGGGTGTCGATCGCCATCGGTCTGCAAGTGGTCCATTTGCCCCCCATCACGCTGATGAGGCCACTGTTCAACGTCTCAACCTCATGCTCACGGACCACCCTGCTGCTATTTACCTCAGCACCGGATGGCTTGAGCAGCGGTCGTCCACCTGCCCAACAGCTCCCCACATCGGGATCACCCAGATCGGGGAACCAGCGCTTCACATAATCGATCAAATAGTTTTTCTCGTCTTCAGATGGAGCCGTTGCGCCCGCTTGCGAGCACTTTGTGTCTGTGGTGCCGACCAGCGTGCGTCCAAAGAACGGCAACATGAACAGAACGCGTCCGTCATCGGTGGATGGCAACAGCAAGCCGAGTCCCTCAGGACAGAGGTTTGCTCTTAAAACCAAATGCACTCCCCTGCTGGTGAGCATGCGCATGGAGCAGTTGGGATCAGCCATCCGGCGGATGGCATCCGCATGGATGCCTGTGGCATTCACCACTGCCCTGGCTTCCCAGCGCTCTTGCTCCCCTTGGTTGTTTTCGCTGATGGCGGCACAGATCTGTCCCTGGCTGTTGCGTTCCAGCTCCCGAACCTTGGTGCGGGTCCGAATCACAGCGCCGGCCCGTTCAGCAGTGAGAGCCAGCAGCAGATTCAGGCGAGCATCATCGAATTGCCCGTCGCTGTAGGCCACTCCGCGTTGAACATCGGGACGCAGAAGAGGGAGTGCTTGGTGGAGTTGCTTGGAGGAAAGCATGCGGCTGCTGCCGATCCCGGCACGACCGGACAGGGCGTCATAAAGCCCAAGGCCGATGCGGTAGTAGGCCTGGCCAAGACGACAGTCGCTGGGCAGGGCCAGTTCAAGGCGTTGGGCTAAGAACGGGGCTTGTTCCAGCCAGTGGCCTCGCTCGAGCAAGGCTTCTCGAACCAAGCGCAATTGGGCGAGGTCGGCTGTTTTAAAAGCAAGTTCGAGATAACGAACCCCTCCATGCAGGAGCTTGGTGCTGCGGCAGCTGGTGCCACTGCCGAGGTCATGGCCCTCGAGCAGAGCAACCCGCAGGCCGCGGCGGACCGCTTCATAGGCCACGCTGCATCCACTGGCGCCGCCGCCGATGACGACGAGGTCAAAACGTTGATCAGCCATTCCAGTGAAGGCTCCTGCTCACAGCATCGTTCCAACGTTGGCGCCAACGTTGGCGTTGCTCCAGGGTTTGTTGGGGCTCAAACACGCTGGAGTCTTGGCTGCGATTCGGCACCAGGTCTTTGAGGTCTGAAATCGCGCCGGCTTGCAAGCCAGCCAGCAGGGCCACACCGCGAGCGGTGCTTTCCAGATGAACGGGGCGGCGCACGCGTAAACCAGTGCTGTCGGCTTGGGCTTGCAGGAGAAGGTCAGAAGCCGCTGCTCCCCCATCCACTGCAAGCTCCCCGAGGCTTTGCTCCATGGCTTGCTCTGCCAACTCCACAAGACTGGCAACGGAGAGGGCGATTCCTTCCAGGGCGGCTCGGGCGATATGGCCTCGGCGGGTGTCGCGGGTGATCCCGATCAACAAACCACGGGCACTGGGGTCCCAGTGGGGTGTGCCCCATCCGGTGAAGGCTGGAACAAGCATCACCCCGGCGGCGTTCTCCACCTCTTGCGCCAGGGGATTGACCTCCTCGGCACTGCCAATGATGCCGAGGCCGTCGCGCAGCCATTGCACCACCGTGCCCGCATTAAACAGGCTTCCTTCTAGGCAATAGGTGGGGGTGCCGTGCTCATCGGTCCAGCCCAGGGTGCTCAGCAGGCCAGCGTCGGAATGGCGGATGCTGCTGCCGGTGTTCACCACGAGAAAGGCGCCGGTGCCGTAGGTGCATTTGCCTTCGCCTGGTTTCAGGCAGAGTTGCCCCAGGGTGGCTGCCTGTTGGTCACCAAGCAGCGCTTGAATAGGCACGCCAGCGAAGGGCAAGCCTGCTTGGATCACTCCGAAATCTCCACGGCATGGCCTGAGTTCGGGGAGGGCCTGCTTGGGTAAGCCAATTTCAGCGCAGGCGTCATCGATCCATTGCCGCCGTTCCAGATCCATCAGCAGGGTGCGGCTGGCATTGCTCATGTCTGTGGCATGAATGGTGCCGCCACTGAGCTGCCATAGGAGCCAGCTCTCCACCGTTCCAAAGCAGAGATCACCCTGGGCCGCGGCACTGCTTGCGGCAGTTTCATGGTCGAGCAGCCAGCGAATTTTGCTCGCGCTGAAATAGGGGTCGAGCATCAGGCCGGTTTTGGCTCTCCAGCTCGTTTCAAGGCCGCTGGCCTTCCATTGCTCACAGAGATCGGCGGTGCGGCCGTCCTGCCAGACCAGGGCTGGGCCGCAGGGGCTGCCATCGCTTCGTTTCCAGAGCGTGGTGGTTTCGCGCTGATTGGTGATGCCGCAGCTGATCACGGCTTGCCGCTGCTCTGGAGTGATCGCCTGCTCAAGGCGGCTCATCGCCAGGCGCTGGCTCTCCCAGATCGCCGTAGGACTTTGTTCCACCCAGCCATCGGCGGGGTAGTGAATTTCAAGGGGAGCGGAAGCGCTGGCGACTGGGCGGCCATCCGTATCGAAGAGAGCAGCGCGTGAGCTGCTGGTGCCTTGATCTAGTGCGAGCAGGAGGGGCGGTGCTGCCATAGCCATCTCGTTTCCTACTTGCTAGCGATGGGACCAGAGGCCTGCAAAGGAATGGTGGAGACACAACGCATTGGCAGGTTTCCCTCCTGGGTTGCTGAGGCGGTGGTCTACCAAATTTTTCCCGATCGTTTTCGCCGCAGTGGCCGGGTGGAAGCGCAGCAGGGCTTGGCGTTGCAGCCCTGGGGAACAGATCCTGCAGAACAGGGTTTTCAGGGGGGAGATCTCTATGGAGTGATCGACGCTCTCGACCACCTTCAGGGGTTGGGAGTGACCTGCTTGTACCTGACGCCGGTGTTTCGTTCGGCGGCCAATCATCGCTATCACGCCTACGACTACTTCGAGGTGGATCCTCTCTTGGGAGGCAATGCTGCGCTTGATGCCTTGATTGCGGCGGTGCATCAACGGGGCATGCGCCTGATCCTCGATGGGGTATTCAACCATTGTGGGCGCGGCTTTTGGGCGTTTCATCACCTGCTGGAAAACGGGGATCGCTCTCCCTATCGCGACTGGTTCCATGTGCATCAGTGGCCGCTTCGGCCTTATCCGCGGAAGGGCCAAGACTGTGGTTACAGCTGTTGGTGGTGTGATCCTGCGCTGCCGAAGTTCAACCACGACCATCCGCCCGTGAAGGAGCACCTGTTAGCGGTTGGTAGGCACTGGTTGGAACGGGGAATCGATGGTTGGCGCTTGGACGTGCCTGATGAGGTGCCTGCGGCGTTTTGGATGGAGTTTCGGCGCATGGTGAAAGCCGTGAATCCCGAGGCCTGGATCGTGGGTGAAATTTGGGGAGATGCCAGGTCTTGGCTGCAGGGAGAGCATTTCGATGGCGTGATGAATTACCGCTTGGGCTGGAGCAGCCTTTGTTGGGTGGCGGGCACGCGTTTGCGACGCAGCTACCGCAACCCGATGTACCCGTTGCGCCCCCTGGAGACGGAGGCATTGCTTGAGATCTGGGCTGAGACACAGGGTTGGTACGTACCGGAGGTGAACCGCTGCCAACTCAATCTTCTAGACAGTCACGATGTGCCTAGGGCGTTGCACACTCTTAAAGGGGATGGTCAGGCCTTGGCATTGGCGATGCTTCTGTTGATGCTTCAGCCCGGGGCCCCTTGCCTCTATTACGGAACGGAAGTGGGTCTGGAGGGCGGTCCAGAACCGGGCTGCCGTGAGGCGATGCCGTGGGAGGCGCCTTGGCCCCATGATTTGCGCAAGCTGATCTTGACGTTGACCAAGATCCGCCAACAGGTAGAGGCGGTGAGGGATCGTGGGCTGTTGTGGCAGGCCTACACCCCTGACGGCCTCATGGGACGCGCGCCTGGGGTGGTGGTGGTGGTAAACCGCTCTCGGAGGAAGGCTTTGCCTCTTGAGTCTCACGACGTTGCACAAGTTGGCTGGGACACGGATGGTGCGTTGATTGGTACGTACCAGGAGGCTCGCCATACACTTGGTCCTCAATCAGCGGTGCTGTTTAAAGCTCTGGGATGAGCCTCCCTCCCCTGATTCCCTCCCCTGATTCACTCCGCTGATTAAGCCTATTTTCAATTTAATTTGCCATCAATGCATTCAAGTCATGCACTTCTTTAGGGGCCATGTATTGGTTTGATAGTCGTCATTTTTGGCGACCAATGTCATCTGAGTGGATGATTGGCTGGGCAAAAGCTAATACAACATGGCCGATGCTTGAACATAATATGCTGTTTAGACTTCCCATTGCTTGCTATTTAGTGGTTCATGTGGATGGCTGTTCTTGAGGTGACCGTCTGGTGTAAGGGTAAAGCTGTGACCATTAGCGAGAGCGTTGAATGTCAAAGTTTTTTGTCAGCTATCGATGCTGTTGATTCACGAGCCAATGCGTTGAATCGCAACCCTGTGTTGCAAAGGTCCAGCAACCAATCGTGGGGTGAGATTGAAGCCCTTGTCGAGACTTGAACTCGAGACCTCTCCCTTACCAAGGGAGTGCTCTACCGCTGAGCTACAAGGGCGTGTGGTGGATGGGCCGGGTTGGATTTGAACCAACGTAGGCAGAGCCAGTGGATTTACAGTCCACCCCCATTAACCACTCGGGCACCGACCCGAACCACACCCAGAGAGGTTACCAGCAAGGCTGTCGATACGATCAACCTACGTTTACGAGTCGGGCCATGCACCTTTTGCTGCTCAACGGCCCCAACCTCAATCTGCTGGGTCAGCGGGAACCAGGCCTCTACGGACGCCAGACCCTCGATCAGATCGAGACGGCACTCAGCGAGCGGGCCAGCGCTGATGGCCTAACGCTGGAGTGTTTCCAGAGCAATTTCGAAGGTGCCCTGGTGGATCGCATCCATCAGGCGATGGGAAAGGTGGATGGAATCCTGATCAACGCAGGGGCCTACACCCACACCTCGATTGCGATCCGTGATGCCCTGCTGGGGACAGCGATCCCCTATGTGGAGCTGCACTTGAGCAACACCCATGCCCGTGAACCATTTCGGCATCGTTCGTTTCTGGCCGATCGAGCCGTTGGTGTGATTTGTGGTTTTGGACCCGTGAGCTACGACTTGGCCCTCGATGGCTTGGTCCGTCACCTGCGCAAATCTGCGAGCGGAGGGGAGGGTTGATGCCCCCAACGTCTGTGGCCAGCATCCGCTGGTTGGCTGCACCCACGAGTGCCTCTTGGCTGCAGCAAGCGATTTCGAGACCGATGGAGGTCTTGATTGATCATGCGCACTGTGAGCGCAAAGCAGCTGGTTCGGCGGTGCAGCTGATGTTTCGCTACCTCTGCGAACCAGGCTTGGGGGAAGTGTTGAGTCCGTTGGCGCGCGAGGAGCTCGAGCATTTCGAGCAGGTGCTTGCCTTGCTGCAGGCGCGAGGACGCTATCTGGAACCCTTGCCTTCCCCAGGGTATGGCGGCTTTCTTGCCAAGCACATCCGCAAAGGAGAGCCGCTGCGGATGCTCGATTCGTTTTTGGTGGCGGGGTTGATCGAAGCGCGTAGCCACGAACGAATGGCCTTGTTGGCGGAGCACAGCCTGGAGCAGGATTTAAAGGACCTTTACGGAAGTTTGTTGTTGAGTGAGGCGCGTCATTTCGGCCTCTATTGGGTGCTGTGCGAACAGCGTTGGGATCGCTCGGTGATCGTGCCCCGCTTGGAGGAACTGGCAGAGGTTGAAGTTCAAGCTCTAACTGGGGTTTTAGAAAAACCAGAAGATGTGAGGATGCATAGTTGTGGCGTTGATAGTTTCTAGCATTTGGACCAGTTCTTCATGACTAGTGTCTTAAATAGCCTCTATTGGTTGCTTTTTGTGTGCTGATCAGGTTGTCAATGCTTTGAAGATTGCAGCTCTCAGTAGTGAGCAGAACCTTCTAGATATTTGAGTATGATCTCTGGAATTGTTGTGTCCGAATGCGTTGAATTTGGGATCTGTTTCAACATTTACTCCTGTTGCCATGGCATAAAAAAGCTGCTCCGGTAAAAGAGCAGCTCTGAGCATGCACCTAAGTTATCCAAACCAAGAGCATGGGCTGGAAGAAGTATCCCGAACCGAAGCCAATGAGACCGTCGAATAAGAACTCTTTAGGTGTTCATATGCTGGTTGATGGTGTTATCAATGATTGGATTTATCTGGCCGCTGGCCAATACTCTTCTAATGCACGGGTCTGTTCATTGATAACTTTGAGTCAGTTAAAGACATCTTTTCTGGATCAGACAATGAAGTCCCAACTTGATCTGCAAATGCTGAACGCAAAGGAGTGCTGAGTCTTCAATCGTTGATCAGTTTTTGTCCGTTAATGACTTGGACATTGCGGCCGCAAGAGCAACACAACCAACGACAATGAGATAGCCCATGAGATTTGTTTGAAGACCTAGGCATCATTCGGCTTGGAGATGCCTGCTGACTGTCTCCGATGAGACCAAATCTTCAATCGATCAGCCCTGGGTTGTCTGTTCCCTTGCGCAAGGAAGGCCTGGATAGTGATTGGCGATCGGATCATCGGTGAAGGACGCCACCCATCCTCCTGAGTTTTTGAAAAAACGAATCACGCAATAGTTCGGGTTGGCGCCCATGTCGAACCAGTGCCGGGTTCCAGCTGGAATTGTGATCCAATCATTGGCTTCGCAGATCACTTGAAGCACCTCGTCTTTGATGTGGAGTGAGAAGAGGCCGCAACCTTCCACAAAAAAGCGCACTTCATCCTCTTGATGTTGGTGTTCCTGCAGAAATGTTTGCCGCAATGATGAGGTGTTGGGCTGATCGCTCCCAACGCGCATCACATCAACGGTTTGGTACCCCTCGTGTTCTTGGACGGAAGCAATCAGCGATGCATAGGCCTCCAAAATCCGCTCTTGTCTGGCCTGTTGTTCAAGCTCTGGTTTGCTTGGCCAGCGCTGAAACTTGATTCCCCGCATTTTGAGTTCTGCGCTGATCTGTACAGCGTTGCTGGTGCTGAGGAGTGGCTCCGGTGCTGTCTCAACGCCCGTATCCCGCGTTGCGTAAATCCTCAGCTCCGTCATCAGCACGGCGTTGTTTGAACTTCACCTCTCTAGCCCTGGTGGGTCTCTGCCGTGGCGCTTGCTCCACCGGACGCTGTCATTGTTGACCTGTTGGTCGTGGATCCTTTGCCTCACGCTCTGCAATTGATCGGAGTGGGCCCTGGTGATCCAGAGCTTCTCACCATTGCTGCTGTTCGCGCGATTGAAACCGCCGATGTCGTGGCTTATCCCGTTGCGCGTGCCGATGCTGAAGGGATGGCTTGGACCATTGCTTCTCGCTGGACGCGTTCTAGTCAGCGGCGCCTGCCTCTGGTTTTTCCGATGGTGGAGGAAGCCGAGCCACGATTGAAGGCTTGGCGGCATGCCGCAGATTCGCTGGCGTCCGAGTTGCGACGAGGTTTGGCGGTGGTTTTGCTCTGCGAAGGCGATGCCTCTTTGTTTGCCTCGAGCAGCTATGTGCAACTGGCGCTGCGCAAGCAGCATCCTGATCTCACAATCAAGCTGATTCCAGGCATTCCCGCGGTTTGTGCCGCCGCCGCCGCTAGCGCAGCGATGGCGATTGATTGGCCCCTTGCCTTGCAGCAAGACGGGGTTCTGATTCGTCCTTGCCCAGACCATGAATCAGATCTGGAGGGGTTGCTTGAATCAGCTGAATCGAACTCCATGGTGCTGGCATTGATCAAGCTCGGTCAGCGATGGCCATGGGTTCGGGCCTGCCTGGAGAGGCATCAGCTGCTCGAGGGCTCTTTGTTTGCGCAACGGGTGGGTTGGCCGGATCAGGTCTTGGCGCGAGCGATCGAGATTCCCGCTGAGTCGAAGCCTTATTTTTCATTGCTGCTGATTCGGCAGACTTGGCCTGAGGTATTGCCGTGACGGAAAGCGTTTCGTTTCTCACGTCCTTGAATTGGCTCGGGCTGGTTCACCCCGTTTTGATGATTTTGTTTGTCTATCCGGTGGTGGGTGCCACGATTCGGCTGGGCATTTTGGCCCGTGAAAGGCGGCTGGATCTCAATCCGATTGCGCCAACGGTGCCGGTGGAACACGCCGATCACGGGCGCTGGGTCACCGGGGGAATGGTGCTGGCGGTGTTGGTGGCTCTATTTCACAACGCCCTGGCTGGTGGGATGCAGGGTGATCAGATGTTGGGCTTCCTGCTGGCTGTTGTGGGTGCTGCAGCGGCTTACGTGGCGTTGTTAGGTGCCAAAGCAGTGATCGCAAAGATGTTGTGGGCAGCAGCCTGTTGGTTCACCCTGATGCTGATTGCCTCTCAGCCTGCATTGCTCGAGTGGCGCCAGGCTTTCCCAACAGCGGTTTGGCAGTCGCACCTTTGGGGTGGTTCGGCCTTAATCGCCCTCATGCTGGCTGCGGTGGTGATGCAAAAGCAGATTGCTGGTCGGCTCTGGATGCGACGGCTGCATGTCTCGATGAATGTTGTTGTTGCTTTGTTGCTAGCAACGCAGGCGATCACGGGAACGCGTGATTTATTGATGCGCTGAGGTTTGGATTGTTGGAGGGTGCTGCGGGATCAGACTCGGGTTGAAGGGGCCGCGCTTAGTTGGTGCGATCAGCCGCCGGAGTAGGGCCAGCAAGGCACGCCCCTCCATTGGCGCCTGCCGATCGACCCAGCATCCCGGCCGGCAAAAGAGCCAGCGGATTAGGGCATAGCGCTCGTTCCGCGGCAAGTCTCCCCAGTGGAGAAGGGCTTCCGATTTTGTTTTGTTGGTCAAGATCACGGGCAATGCGGGCAGCTCTTGGCACCAGCGCAGCCTGGAACTGGCAACCCATGGCAGGGTCGAAAGGGAGCCGGAGATCTTGGCGCCGCTTTCGCTTAAGGCGGTGATGCAGCAGGGGTAACGGTGCCCCCCGTCGTCTTCAATCCAGGCTTCTATTTTGAGCTTCTGCCACGGGGCGAGATCCGTCGCGGCAGGGTCCCAACAGGCACGAACTGCCACGATCAAACTGAGCAGATTGATCACTCCCCACACCAAACCGACCGGTCGTCCGGCGAGCACCTGAGCTGGCAGATCGCTGGCGTTGGAGAGCAGTCCTTGGAGGTTCACCAGATTGAACAGCACAAGGGCCAGAAGTGGCAGCAGAAGCTCCACGCTGCAGCTCCCGCGATCACGGCGCTGATGTTTGGGGGTCACCCGAAATCCACCGATGCGTCCAATCAGATTGGCCAGCACGGTCACGGTGAGAGGAACGGTGAGCACCCAGCCGGTGAGTTCGCTTAAAAAAGCCGTTCGTGAACCACGGTTTAACCAGCCCAGGGTCAACACTTGCAAACCCCAAAGCGGTAGAAGCAAGGTCAATGCCGCTTTGCTATTGAGCAAAATCGGAATGATGCCGAGAAGGCCATAGCTGAGTGGCATCAGCATCAACACCAGCCTTGGCAGGTTGTTGAACCAATGCATCACGCCCTCGAGGTAAGCGATACGTTGCCCCAGCGATAACCCCTTAGACCGCAATGGGCCGCTGCTGAGCCTGAGGCTTTGCAAGGTGCCAGAGGCCCAGCGTTGTCGCTGGTGCACGAAATCAGCCATGGTTTCGGCCGCTAAACCAGCGCTGAGTTTTTCCTGCAAATAGAGCAGTCGCCAGTGCTGACGGGTCAGGCTGATCCCGGTTACGAAATCCTCAGAGATGGCTTGTTCCACGAAGCCATCGATTTGATCGAGTGCTTTCCGTTTGACAACAAAAGACGTGCCTGCACACACCACGGCCCCCCAGCCATCGCGAACTGGTTGGATCCAGCGGTAGAAACTTTCTTCATCAGACAGAAGCCAATTCTCCATCCCCAGATTGCGCATCACCGGGTCGGCGTTGATGAAGGTTTGAGGCGTCTGAATCAGCGCAACCTCAGGGTCGAGCAGGAAGCCAATGCTGCGATCTAGAAATGTGCGTTGGGGAATGAAGTCGGCGTCGAAGACAGCAACCAGTTCTCCTCGGCAGTGGCGGAGACCATGGTTGAGGTTGCCAGCCTTGGCATTCGCGCGCTCCGCGCGGTGCAGGTAGCGGCACCCGAGCTCAGCAGCGAGGGCTTTCACTTCATGACGTCCGCTGTCGTCGAGCACCCACACCTTGGTGTGGGGATAGGACAAGTTTGTGCAGCCAATCAGGGCTCGTTCGAGCACCTTGATCGGTTCGCCGTAGGTGGGAACCAGGATGTCCACGTGTGGTTTCCAGCCGCTCTCAGCCCAGCGCTTTTGCCGGTCGTTGATCTCGACGCGGCGATCGGGGAACCGCCGCCAAGCCAGCCAGAGCGGTACCAAGCCAATGAGAAGCAGCCAGGCTTCGGCGACCAGGAGCAGCAGGCTGAGGGTGATCGATAAGCGGCTATCAAAGTTGAGGCTGGAGGTCACTCTCCAGACCAAATAGCGAAGGGTGAACAGGCTGATCAGCAGGATCAGGCTGCGGCGTCCCCAGATCGGGGTGTCTTGTTCGGGGCGACGAATTAGCCAGAGCGGCCAGATCAGCAGCAGAGGCAACAGCTCATTCACTGAATTCGCTGCATCTGTTGATCGAGTAGATCAAGGGCCGCGGCAGGCGTGGGAGCGCGCATGAGTTGCTGCCGAAACTGGGATGCGCCGGGGAAGCCAGTGCAAGTCCAGCTCATGTGTTTTCGCGCAATCAGCAGGCCATGATCTCCGCGTGCCTCGATTAGCGCCAGAAGTTGTTCTTTGGCGAGGACTAGGCGATCCAGTGGTGCGGGCGTTGTTGGAATCGGCAGGCCACTCAGTGCGGCATCGATTTGGCCCACAAGCCAGGGGGCACCCATGCTTCCGCGACCCACCATCACGCCATCGGCCCCGGTGATCCGCAGGCAACGCAGCGCTTCCTCAGGGCTGTTCACATCTCCATTGGCGATCACAGGAATGCGTAGGGCTGCTTTGACAGCGGCAATCGCGTTCCAATCCGCAGTGCCGCTGAAGCGTTGCTCTCGCGTGCGGCCGTGGAGCGTCAGCATTCGCGCTCCTGCATCTTCCAAGCGTCGGCACCAGTTCACGGCGGCCTCAACCCCTATGGCGTTGTGTTCACTACACCAACCGAGGCGCGTTTTCACCGTGACTGGAAGCCCCACTGCGGCCACCACTTTTTCCACAATTCTGCAGGCCAGATCTGGGTCACGAATCAGCCCGCTGCCCCCGCCTTTACGGGCGATTTTGCGAACAGGACAGCCCATGTTGATGTCGATCAGGAAGGCTCCGGCATCGGCGGCACGGCGGGCTGCATCTGCCATCGCGTCGGGATGATGATCAAACAGCTGCACCCCAATGGGCCCTGTTTCTTCTTGCAGCCCATCCATTTTGAGCCGTCCGTGGCCCAGCTCCAGGCTGGTGGCATTCACCATCTCGGTGAACAGCAGTGCATCGGGAGCCCAGCGACGCACCAGGTTTCTGAAAATCCGATCGCTGACGCCAGCCAGGGGGGATTGCAGTGCGCGGCACCTGAGTTGTCGCTCTAAAAGTCGACCCTGAATCTTCAGCGGCATGGCCAGAGGCCGAAGACTGAATCATTCTGCTCGTCTGGCTGTGGGTCTGAGAGTTGGTGTGACGGTTGGGCTTGTCAAGGCAAGGCGATAGGGCGAAGGATGGAGGCCTCCGGTCTGCTCGCATGTCCCCTACCCCTTGGCCGCTTAGCCGCTTGTTGTTGGATCGAATCCTGGAAGACCGAATGAGTGATCGCTTTGTGGCAGAGAGGGTTTGGGAGCGCTTGGGGTACCAGCCGCAGGGGGAAGGCCTGATCTGGCTTGCTGGGCCTGAGACGCCCTCGACGTGGAGAGAGGTGTTCCCCCAGGCCCCTGAAGTGATCAGTATTCGCCCAGCTTCCGTGCAACTCACCCGCTCGATTCCACGCGAGCACAAGCAGCTGTTGAAAGAGCAGCTGAAGTTTGCCGGGTATCGGATCGGGGAGCTTTACCCCCGGCGCACGCGTCGCGCTACAGCCGTGAATTGGCTGCTGGCCTGGCTTGCAGCCCGGGAGCAGTTGCTGGCAGAGGACGGCCCCCTGCCACCGCTGCTTGATCCGCCGCTCAACCCAGTGAGCGGTCACCCAGGTGATCTTCCTGTGAGTTGAGCCTGTGGCATAAAAAAAGAACAGTCGACCTCTGCTGACTGTTCCTTTCAGCGAACACGGGGGTGGTCGCTTCACTATCAACTTGGCTGTGAAGCAAGCAGGTGTCCGTAGAGACAAGTGCTTATTTTTCTCCGGGCATAAAAAAGGAGGGCGTCTAACCCCTCCCGAAAAGGCTCTCCGTTCCACCGAAGCTCCCTCTTTACAAAATGTAATACTTGCGACTCTTCTGGGGAAGGGCGGTTCTCCTCCCTGCTAGTGACTTGAGCGCTCAGCGGCAAGCCTTTTAGCGACATGCGTCACTCCGACCGCGATGACCGAGAAGACGACCTCTCCCTTCCTCCAATTGGCATCGGCTCGGCTCCTAATGCAGCCTGCTGCGTTGTCTGGACGATTGCGTCGTCACCGGTCCTGAAGTTAAGGGTCGCTGGAGCCTTGCTTCCAGTCAGTGCTTTCACATGCCTAGTTGTGTTGCATGCATCTCATTCGCCTCTGTATGAATGACTTCGCATTTCTGTGATGGGTCACCTCTGTACTGTCAAGAAAGTTTTTTTGAGCTCCTGTCTTGGCGCGTCCGGTCGTAGCAATCATCGGCCGTCCCAACGTCGGCAAGTCCACCTTGGTGAATCGTCTCTGTAGAAGTCGTGAGGCGATTGTTCACGACCAGCCAGGTGTGACGCGAGATCGCACCTATCAAGACGGCTATTGGGGTGATCGAGAATTCAAGGTGGTGGACACCGGGGGCCTGGTCTTCGATGACGACAGTGAGTTCCTTCCTGAAATCCGGGAGCAGGCCAGCCTCGCCCTCGCTGAAGCCAGCGTGGCGTTGGTGATTGTGGATGGTCAGCAGGGACTGACGGCTGCTGATGAATCGATCGCGGAATGGCTGCGTACGCAGAACTGCAAGACCCTGCTGGCGGTCAATAAGTGTGAGTCTCCGGAGCAGGGATTAGGGATGGCCGCGGAGTTCTGGCGGCTCGGTCTTGGTGAACCCCATCCGATTTCGGCGATCCATGGTGCTGGCACCGCCGAGCTGCTCGATCAGGTACTCACTTTCCTTCCGCCCAAGGATGAAGAGAGCGATGAAGAGGAGCCGATTCAGCTCGCGATCATTGGCCGCCCCAACGTGGGGAAGTCCAGCTTGCTCAACGCCATCTGTGGTGAGATGCGGGCGATTGTGAGTCCGATTCGTGGCACCACCCGCGACACGATTGATACACGCATTGAACGGGAGAATCGTCCCTGGAGATTGATCGACACCGCAGGGATACGTCGGCGTCGCAGTGTGAATTACGGGCCGGAATTTTTTGGGATCAACCGCAGTTTTAAAGCGATCGAACGCAGTGATGTCTGCGTTTTAGTGATCGATGCTCTCGATGGTGTAACCGAGCAGGATCAACGCTTAGCGGGACGGATCGAAGAGGACGGTCGCGCTTGCGTGGTGGTGGTGAACAAGTGGGATGCGGTGGAAAAAGACAGCCACACGATGTCGGCGATGGAGAAGGAGCTGCGCGCCAAGCTCTATTTCCTTGATTGGGCTCCGATGCTGTTTACCTCTGCACTCACGGGGCAGCGGGTCGACAGCATTTTCGCCTTGGCGTCTCTTGCTGTGGAACAGCACCGCCGCCGGGTGAGCACATCAGTTGTGAACGAAGTTCTCAAGGAAGCCCTCAGCTGGCGAAGTCCTCCCACCACTCGTGGTGGCCGGCAGGGCCGCTTGTACTACGGCACCCAGGTGGCGAGTCGTCCGCCCAGTTTCACCTTGTTCGTGAATGAGCCCAAGCTGTTTGGTGATACCTATCGCCGCTATGTGGAGCGTCAAATTCGTGAAGGCCTCGGCTTTGACGGCACTCCGGTGAAGCTGTTCTGGCGTGGCAAGCAACAGCGGGATGCGGAAAAGGAGCTGGTCCGCCAGCAGCACCGCCAAGGCTGATTCCCCATGGACTGGTTGCGACAGATTCCGATCGGGCAGTACGTCGATGGCAGCGCTGGTTGGCTGCGTCTGATCGATCCTCGTTTGAAGCTGGGCTGGGTCGTGATGTTTTTGTTGACCCCCGTGCTGGCAGGTCCGTTATGGCGTCTCGGGCTCGTTCTGGCCTTGATGGTGATCACCGCCCTGAGTGGCTTGCCGGCCAGGTTGTGGTGGCGCTCATTGCTTTTGGTGGTGTGTCTTGGGGTTGGCTTTGGCCTCCTGGCGATGTTCTTGCCAACGGGAGACCCAGCAGCCTCACAGGCCATAAGGCCTGTGCAGGAGTTGCAGGGTTTGTCCCTGCAGACGCCCAGCTGGGAGTTGTTTCGGCTGGGTCCTGTTCAGCTTGGGCCGCTCAACCTCGGTCCACTATCGGTGGATCGGAGATCGGCTGAGCTCGGTCTCAACAGCGCAACGTTGATTGTCACCGTGGTGCACAGCGTGAATCTCATGCTGCTGTCCACACCTAGTGAGGATCTGATGTGGGCCCTGAATTGGTGTTTGTTCCCCCTAACCAAACTTGGTTTGCCAGTGGATCGTCTTTGCTTTCAGCTGTTGTTGGCACTCCGTTTTCTGCCCTTGGTGCAAGAGGAATTGCAGAATCTGGTGCGCTCCGTGGCGAGTCGAGCGGTCAATCTCCGTCAGTTGGGCTTCAAGGCTTCCTTCGGATTGCTCCTGTCGGTGGGAGAACGCCTTCTCGCCAACATTTTGTTGCGCGCTGAGCAAGGCGCTGATGCCTTGATTGCTAGGGGAGGGCGTTGGCTTCCTGCGGATTGCTTCCGCCCTGTTCAGAACACATCTGCCGTGGCGCGTGGTTTGAACCTGCTGTCATTTGTGGCCCTTCTCGCGGTGGTGGGATTGCGAGGCAAGTACGGTGCTCTCTAAATCTTGATGGACTGAGTTGTGGGAGCGGAGCGTTATCTCAATCACCCCACCTTTGGAATGCTTTATCAGGTGTCGACCGCGGGCGAAGGACGGGACCTTTACGCCACGCTTTATGCCCAGCGCATGTTTTTCTTGGTGACGCTGCAACCCAGGGGGGCTCAGTTTGAGGTGATTCCTTATCAGGACGCCCGGCATCATGCAGAGCTTCACCTCGCGCGCTGTCGTCGTGATCGCTCTGCCGATTTTGCCGATTGGAAGCAGCTGTTCGATCAAACCTTCATTTGATGGCGTCGAGCAGCTCGGAATCTGAGACGATTCAGTCCCGCTGGCAGGCGATTCACGCTGATTGTCCAGACGCTGTTCATCTTTTGGCTGTCAGCAAAGGCCACCCGGCCATGGCGGTGCGAGAGCTGGCCGCCTTGGGGCAAGTTGATTTTGGTGAGAGCAGGGTGCAGGAAGCACTCCCGAAACAACAGGATTTAGGCGACCTCAGCGGCTTGCGTTGGCATTTCATTGGACGCCTACAGGCCAACAAAGTCCGGGCTGTTGTGCGGGCCTTTCCCGTGATTCATTCGATCGACTCTCAAGGACTTGCAGAACGCACTTCAAGGATTGCGCTGGAGGAAAAGCAGACTCCGGAGGTGTTTTTTCAGGTCAAGCTTCGCGACGACCCGGCGAAGGGTGGCTGGGAGCCGGATGCCTTGCGTGAGGTTTGGCCTGAGCTGCAGTCGCTTCCAGGCTTGAAGCCCATTGGGCTGATGACCATGGCCCCACTTGGCTTAGGTCCTGAAGACCGTCAAGGTCTCTTCCATGACTGCAGAACCCTTGCCGATGAGCTTGCTTTGCCCGATTGCTCGATGGGGATGAGCGGAGATTGGAAGCAGGCTGCTACGGCCGGTGCCACCTGGGTTCGCGTGGGATCTGGGTTGTTTGGACCACGGCCTGAACGCTTGGTTTGACCCCCACTTGTCAGGGCAGCCTGTTGTGAAGATGATCAAATCGCCCAGTCACTCTTGCTCACAACTCTGTAGAGCGCTATTCAGGGTCCAGGTTTGATTTAGTTTCCGGTGTCGCTGATTTCTCGTCTTCGTGCTGTCGTTGCGGGTGATGATTACCTTGATGGTGATTATGACGACCTCGATTACGACACTGGCGAACAGGACGAAGTCGAAGAAGGTTCGTCTCACTCCATGTCGAGTGCTTTGGCAACTCTTGATTCGAGCAATCCCTTTGAAAGTGAGCATTCTTTCACTGGATCAAATGTGATCGGGATGCCTGGTATCAGTACCGGAACCGCCGAGGTCTCTTTGATGGAGCCTCGCAGTTTTGATGAAATGCCTGGAGCGATCCAAGCCCTGCGTGAGCGCAAAACGGTGATCCTCAATCTCACGATGATGGAGCCTGATCAAGCGCAACGCGCTGTGGACTTCGTAGCTGGCGGAACCTTTGCCATTGATGGTCATCAAGAGCGTGTTGGCGAAAGTATTTTTCTGTTCGCGCCCAGCTGCGTGACCGTGACCAACGCCACCCAGGACGAAACCTCCGTTCCGACCCACGTTTCTAAGGACGTCGAGCAAGCCTCTTCTGAGGCCAGCATCGCTCCAACTCCCGCCTGGAGTGCCACAAGCGCTACCGCACTTTGAGCCAACAGTGCCGTTTGCCTTTGGTGTAATTGGTCTGGGCCGGATGGCTCAGGCCCTTGTGATTCCCCTGATTGAGCAGGGCCTCATTCCTGCCGATAAGACGATCGCCGTTGTTGGCCGCGCGGACTCCGTTGCAACGGTGTCCGCGCGAGTGCCCTCTGAAGTCAAGGTTGTTGCTGCCAGTGATCCTGCGGCACAGGACGCTTGGGGGGCATCGGTTCAACTCTTGGCCGTCAAGCCCCAGATGCTCGATGCGGTTGCGGCCTCTGTGCCACCTGCAACAGCGACGCCTGCGCCTGGTTCAAGCCTTTTGCTCTCCGTGCTGGCTGGGGTTCCCTTGGCGCGGCTTCAAACGTTATTTCCTGGCCGGATCTGTGTGCGTGCCGTGCCCAATACCCCTTGCCTGGTGGGTCAGGGACTCACGGGCTTGGCTTGGGGGGAGGGCATCTCTGATCAACAAAAGCAGCAAGTGCGCTCCTTTTTTGAGCCTGTTAGTGAGGTTTTGGAGCTCCCCGAAGAACGGCTGGATGCTTTCCTTGCGCTCACCTCCTCTGGTCCTGCCTATGTGGCTTTAATCGCAGAGGCGATGGCCGATGGTGCCGTTGCCGTGGGAATGCCTCGGGCCCAAGCCCATCATTTGGCCCATCGAACCCTCGCTGGAACCGCGGCCTTGCTTCAGGAACAAGAGCTGCATCCTGGCGAACTCAAAGATATGGTGGCCTCCCCTGGTGGCACCACCATGGCGGCGTTGCGTCAGCTCGAAAAAGCGGGGTTGCGTTCGGCCTTGATTGAAGCGATTGTTGCCGCCACGCAACATGGTCGGGGCATGGCGAACTAGCCCTCCTTAAGCGGCTAAGGCCTTCTTGGCGATCAGGGTGTCGTAAAGCTCTTCCAGAGCATCGATGTTGGACACCATCCGGTAGCGCTCCATGACCCGCTCCCGCGCTCGCCGGCCTAGCTCCTGGGTGAGCAGAGGTTGATCACGGAGAACGGGCAGCAGGGTGCGGAGTTGGGTGGTGACCCCTTGCGTGCTGAGAACGATGCCTGCCCCACCTGCGAGCACTTCTCCATCAGCTCCAGCATCCGTGGCCACGCAGGCGCATTGGCAGGCCATGGCCTCGAGAAGGGCAATGGAGAGCCCCTCCACCAGCGATGGCAGCACAAACACCTCAGCGCACTGGAGCAGGGCGATGCGCGTGTTGAGATTGGCTTCATAGCCCCACCACAACAGATCCCCGATCCCATTGCCGTACACGTTTTGCAGCGTGCTGCGCAGGGGGCCGTCACCCACGATCACGAGTCGGCACCCCGCTGGCTTGACCAGTCGCCAGGCCCGCAATAACGCTTCCACATTCTTCTCGGTTGCGATCCGCCCCATGTACAGAAAAATGCGCTGATCACCAAGGCGTGAGCGCACGTTATGGAGCTCCTCGCTGATCGAGGCGGGATGGCTTGGGGCCGGAGACCAGCGCTCGGGATCCACGCCATTGGGAATGACAGCAAGGCGAGTTTCGTGGACCCCTAAACGGTTCAGAACGTCCGCCTGAAGATCGGAAAAGACAATGACACGGTCGTACCGGGAGAGAGCAGGCGCGTAGAGCTGGTAGCTGAGCTGTTGCGTGCCCGCTGTGAGGTTGCGCAAGCCTGCGTCAAACGGTGGATGAAAGGTCGCGACCAGCGGAATGCCTAACGGCTGGCAAAGCTCTGGAAGCCTGAAGTCAAGGGGGGAAAGGGTGAGGCTGGCGTGCACGACATCGGGCTGAAGCCTCTTCAAGGACTCACGCAACTCCCTCTGCGCCCTAGGGGAGGGAATCGTGTACACCTGAGACTTCACTAAATAGGGCAGGCTCACATCTGGATCGTGTGCCAGCAACGACGTGTTGCTGCTACCGGGCGCGCCAGGATTATCGAAATGAATGAAGCTGGTTTGATGGCCGCGTTTCTTTAGGGCTTCTGTGGTGCTCAGCCCGTAGGTGACATTGCCGCAAAACGGAGTTTTTTTGCCGAGCCAGGCAATGTGGGCCACTGGCACCGTCCCGAAGCCGAGTCTGAAGTTAGCAGCGCTCCCAAGGCCGCTCCCACAAAGCGGCAGCTAAAGAAAGTGCCGCAAGCACCCAGAGCACCGGGATCAAGCCAATGCTGCTTACCAGGGCGCCGGCAAGAACCAGGGGCAGGCTGAGAGCAATGTTGATCAGGTTGTTCTGAAGCCCGAAGACCCGACCTCGCTGGGATTCTGGAGTGTCCTCCTGAATCGTGGTCTGGGCAGGAATCGCTACGAGAGCGGCACCAATGCCGAGGATGCCGCACAACAGCAAGGTGATGCTGAGATTTCCTCGCAGTTGCCCGAGCATGATCAGACACCAGGTGATCGTGCCCAGTCCGGCTGCGGCGAGTCGCCGACGGCTAAAGCGATGGCCCATTTGGGCCACCAGCACCGCGCCAATGGCCATTCCTAGTCCGCTCATTGCTAGCAGGGTGCCGAAGCCTGTTGGCCCCAGCCCTTGGATGGCAGATGCCAGGCTGATCGCCAGGACATAAAGCGCGGCTAGGAGGCTGTAAAGCACCACGAGATGCACCATGGCTCCGCGGACGGATACCTGCTCTCGAAGCACCTGTATCCCCGCCACGATTTCTTTCCAGACCGAATCGCTGCTGTCTTTTCTCGGTGGCTCCCGCATCTGGATGGTGCTCAGACTGATGGCCGCCATGCCGTAACAGAACGGCAAAAGCAGAAATTCGCCACCGTTGATGCCCACCATTTGAAGCAGGTGGTTGAGTCCTCGCAGGATTGGATCGCCCAAGGCAAAGCCAACGATTGTGGCCCCCATGCTCGTGGCTTGATAGAGGGAGTTGGCGGCCAGAAGATGTTCTCTTGGCACCAGCAGTGGGATCGTCGCCTGTTCGGCGGGGGCGAAAAACTGGGTCAGAACCGACTCGAGAAAGGTCATGACCAGCAGAGCCCAATATCCCCAGCTCAGTCCAAACCAGTGGGGTCCAGGGATCAGGAACAGAGGGGTGCACAGCACTAGTAGTGCCCGCAGGCCATTGGAGGCCACCATCACCCTGCGTTTGGGCCAGCGGTCGACCCACACACCCGCAACGGATCCGAGCACCATCGCTGGGATGGTGTTGGCGACGTAGATGCCGGTAGCGAGCAAGGTGATGCGTTGGGCTCGCGTCTCGAAATCCATGCGAATCGCAGAGGCGATTTCAGCAAGCGCGCCATTGCTATCCGGTGTATTGGTCACCCAGTATTGGGCGATCAAATACACCATCAAGACGATGTAGAACTTGTCCGCGAGTTGGGAGAAGATCTGGCCGACCCAGAGGCGTCGGAAGCCATCGAGATGGATCACGGCTTGAAGGCCGCGGCGACCCTCTGGATTGGCGCTGGTGGGCAGGGCCGGGTCCGGGCTGTTTAGGGGAGGACCGCTCAAAATGTGTTCATTCGCCGAATCATGATCGCCCACCACAGGCCGTAGCGTGAAAACCTCTCGTCTTGCTGGATGGTTAGGCGCTAGCGACAGCCTCTCTCACCATGGCAAACGAGCGGACGGGCCTTGGCAGATGCACCCGGCACCAGCACTCCACAAGGGTAAAAAGGCGGAGCCAAACCGGTCTGGGTCCCATCAATCCACCGTCTTGGCGTTCCGGCAGTTCAAGCCGTGTTAATCGCTGAAGCAGGGCGAGTTCGGAGGGGTTGATCTGAATGGCCGCTCCAGCTTGAGCACCGATGGCCAGACCTTCGTCGGCCAGCAGGCTGCAGCGCCAGTCCCAATTCCCGATCGGTGGAGACAGGGCGGCTCCACTGCGGCAACAGGTTTGGAGAGGGAGGCCATAGCCGCCGAGAGCGAGCAGATGAACACAGGCCTGAACAAGCGTTGCCAAGGTGCGATCAACACGCTCTCCTTCACAACTTTCCCTCTCAGATTCACGCTGCCTTCGCGCCAGCAGCTCGAGCCGCTCGAGATGCATCAAGACCGCACTGAGCATCCCGGGGACGGGATCATCGCCTGCGACCAATGAGATCGAGAGCTCAGATAGGGCCTGGGCAGCTGCCAGCGTTTCCAATCGCTGGCCCACGTTGCCGAAATTGTGTTGGACCCGAAGTTGGCGTACCCGAAGCAGGCCGCTGCGTCCTCCCACCTGCAGCTCCAGGGTGGTGAGAGGAACCGCCGCCGCCAGGCTGCTGCGTGGTTTACGAGCCCCTGGTACGGCCAGGCGAATCAGGCCTACGTCATCACTGAGCAGGGTGAGCAGCCTGTCGTGCTCCCCGAGGGGTCCCACCTTTAAAGCCAACCCTTCGATCCGCCGTTCCGGGCTCATTGCGGATGCCGGAGGGCCTGAATCAAAGCTGGGCCATGGCTGGTTCCCAGGGCCGTGGCGCCCTCTTCCACAAGGTCCAGCGCCGTTTCCAAGCGTTGAATGCCCCCGGCCGCCTTGATCGCGCAGTTTCCCCGCGCAAGCTCTTTGAGCTTGCGCACTTGCACCGGAGTGGTGGCCGCTCCAAACCCGTTGCCCGCTTGCAAGAACGCAGCACCGGCATCGATCGCGGCTTCAACGGCCAAGCTCAGGCGCTCTGGCTGCAAGCGGTTCACATCTAAAATCACCGTCACAGGGAGGCCGAGATCGCAGATCTGCGCGAGTTCTTCCGCATAGGCTTCCGCCCGCCCCGCCGTGATGGCAGCGAGATTGGGCACCACATCGAGGGCATCAGCTCCTCGGGCTGCGGCCCATTCCGCTTGCGCCCGTTTGAGCTCCGCTGGAATCGTCCCGAAGGGAAAGTCCACAACAGCAAACAAGCGAAGGCGTCCGCTGGGTCCGATGCGGTTTCGTACCGCTTCTAGGTGGCAGAGGCTGGTGCAGAGCCCCCCGAAGCCGAGCAGTCGCGCCGCATCGCAGAGGTTGTGCAGAGCCTCCTCTTCCAAGAGTGGATCTAAAACGGCTTGATGAATCATGGGCGGGAGCTCCGGAAGCTCCCGCTGACGCGGCGACGCGGTCATCGTTGTGGGGCAAGCACTGGCCTTAGTTCCGCGCTTGGATCACGCCAAATCCACCGTGATTGCGGTGATAAATCACCTGGAGTTCACCGCTTTCTTTGTCTCGAAACAGGTAGAAGTCGTGGTCGATCAGTTCGAGTTGATGGCGTGCGTCTTCAAGGCTCATCGCTGGCATTGAGAAATATTTGCGCCGAACCCCTGGGCTGGGGAGCTGCGCTTCCTTCCCTTCGATCAGTGAGTCTTCTGTGGCACGTTCCGTGAGGAGGACGTCATTTGCTGCCGTTGGGGTGATCCGATGGCCATGGTCGCTGTGGCGTTCCTTGAAGCGTCGCAGCTGGCGCGCCAACTTGCTTGCGACCAGATCGATGCTGGCGTAAAGGTTTTCGCTTCTCTCCTGGGCGCGAATCACCGTGCCATTGGCGAACACAGTGACCTCCGCGGTTTGTTGCGGAACCCTGGGGTTCCGAGCCACTGAGAGGTGTACATCCGCTTCCAGGACGAGGTCGTCGAAGTGATGGATAGCCCGTTCCAGTTTTGTTTCGGTGTATTCCCGCAGTGCGGGCGTCACATCCAAATTGCGACCATGGATCAGAAGCTTCATGGCGGTCCCCTTTGCCTGGTTCTACCGGCAACCTACTAACTGCCTCAGGCGCAGGACAGCGGTCTGCGGCATTTCTTTTTGAGCCGGTTGCGCCCGTGCCGTTCTCTCAGGCCTGGGATTGGCAACGTGGATGGCAGCAGCAATTACTCGCTGCGGAAGGCTCAGGCAGGGAAGCGGTTTGGATTCTTCAACATCCGTCTTGCTTCACTCTTGGTCGCGGAGCGACGGAAGATCACTTGCGCTTTGATCCCGAGAATGCGCCAGCTCCCCTGCATCGCATCGACCGGGGCGGTGAGGTCACGCACCACGCCCCTGGGCAGTTGGTGGCCTATCCGGTGTTGGACCTTCGCCGGCGTGAACCAGACCTTCATTGGTACATGCGCCAGCTCGAACAGGTGGTGATCGATGTGTTGGCGGCATTGGACTTGACAGGGCAACGCATCTCAGGGCTCACGGGGGTTTGGCTGGAAGGGCGAAAAGTGGCGGCCATCGGGGTGGGATGTCGTCGTTGGATCACTCAGCACGGCCTTGCTCTCAATGTGTCGTGCGCCATGGAAGGGTTTACGCAGGTGGTGCCCTGTGGACTTTCTGATCGTCCGGTGGATCGTTTGCAGCGCTGGATTCCTGGCATCACGCCTGAGGATGTGCAGCCACTCCTGCGGGATGCACTGGCCCAGCGCCTCTCACTCAGCTGGTGCGAGCTTGCTGGTCTTGATTCTGGGTGGTACTCCTAGGCGCAAGCTGAAACAACGTTGTGGGTTCGTTTGCACAGGCCAGCTGGCGACCAACGCCTTGGGAGTTGAAATCACTCGCCCGTCAGCAGCATGTGCAAGGCCTGGGGAGAGTCGATCAACTCTGGCCTTGGCTTGAGCAACGTCATGGTGCGCTCATGGCTGTGGATGCACCCCATGCCGCCCATCCGGAGCATTTCAACTATCAGGAGTTGTCGCAACGGATCACGACTGCGGCTGCAGGGTTTCGTTCCTTGGGGATTTGCGAGGGCGATGTGGTGGGACTGTTTGCAGAAAACAGTCCCCGCTGGCTGATGGCAGATCAAGGCTTGATGCGCGCCGGTGCGGCTGATGCGGTGCGTGGCGCTTCAGCCCCCGTAGAGGAGTTGCGATACATCCTTGAGGACGCCAAGGCTGTAGCCCTGGTGGTGCAAAACGCGGATCTTTGGCAACGGCTTCAGTTGCCTGTTCAGCTGCGCAGCCAACTGCGCTTTGTGCTGCAGCTCGAAGGTGATGCTGTGGATCAAGACGTGATCTCGTGGGCTGATCTTTTGGCAGCTGGCGCCAAGCATCAGGCTCCGGATCCAGACGCTGGTCGAGACGCCACCAGCGCTGCCAGCACCACAGCCACCATCCTTTACACCTCAGGAACCACCGGTCAGCCCAAGGGCGTTCCGCTCAGCCACGCCAACCTGCTGCATCAGATGCGCAGTTTGAGTTGCGTTGCTCGCCCAGACCCTGGCGCTCCTGTGCTCAGCGTGTTGCCGATCTGGCATGCCTATGAACGCAGTGCGGAGTATTACTTCTTCTCCTGCGCCTGTTCGCAGAGCTACACCACGATCAAACAGCTCAAACGTGATTTACCCAGGGTGAAGCCTGTGGTGATGGTCACAGTGCCGCGCCTCTGGGAGGCGGTGCAAGCTGGGTTTGAAGATGTCCTGAAAACATTTCCTGCATCCAGGCAGCGCCTGTTGCGGGCGGCACTCGCTAACAGCAGTGCCTATTGCTTGGCCCGGCGTCAGCGTCGCAACCTGATGCTGACGCCCTTGGGGCGCCGTCAGCGCTTGATGGCGCGCCTGAAATCCGCCGGGCGCTGGCCCGCCCATGCCCTGGCCTCCAAGCTGATCTGGCCAAAGCTGAGGTTGCAGCTCAGTGGTGGTCAGCTGCGCTTCCCCATCAATGGAGGAGGAGCGATCGCCCCTCATGTGGATTCCTTTTTTGAGGCGGTGGGGATCGAGTTGTTGGTGGGCTATGGCCTCACTGAAACCAGCCCAGTTGTGAGTTGCCGGCGTCCATGGCGCAACATTCGTGGCAGTTCAGGACAGCCCTTGCCGGATACGGAGTTCCGGATCGTGGATGCTGAGACGCGTCAGCCCCTCGGCTTTCGTGATTGTGGCGTTGTCTTGGTGCGTGGTCCCCAGGTGATGGCTGGGTATCTGCGTCGTCCAGAAGCCACCGCAAAAGTGCTAGATGCCGATGGCTGGTTTGATACCGGTGACCTGGGCATGCTCTTGCCCGATGGGTCGGTCGTGCTGACGGGTCGTGCCAAGGACACGATTGTGCTGAGCAGTGGTGAAAACATTGAGCCGGCACCTTTGGAGGAGGAGCTGGTGTCCAGCCCCTTGATCGAACAGGTGATGCTCGTTGGCCAAGATCAACGCCAGTTGGCGGCCTTGGTTGTGCCGCGCCTCGAGGCGATGTTGGCCTGGGGCGCAGAGCAGGGCCTCAGCTTGCCGGCCGATCTCGGTGGGACTCCAGGCGATCAAGACTTGCGGCGTCTGCTGCGCGGGGAGCTGAATCGCCTGCTGAGTTTGCGCGTTGGCGCCCGTTCGGATGAACGGGTGATGGGTGTGGTGTTGGTGGCGCCGTTCACGATCGAAAACGGCCTGCTCACGCAGACCTTGAAGCAGCGTCGTGATCGGATCAGTGGGCGTGATCGGGAGTCGATTCAGGCGCTTTATGGATGCTGAATCGATGCTGATACCTGCATCCCCTGATTTGGGTTGACCTGCAGCCACTGGACTGAGACGCTTGGCACCACGTCATTAATTTCATGTCGGACGGCAACACCCTCTCGATTAAGCGCTCGATCACCATTCGTGCGGTGGTGACTCCCGCCTGGAAGGAGGAAGCTGAACGCGAGTTGAGCAACGGCATCGCCACCTCGGATCAGCAGCTTGCCCAGCTGGAGCAAGAGGGTCAGCAGGTCGTTGACCAGGTCCGTCGTCAGAGTGCGAATCCGCTTGACCCCCGCGTGCAAGAGCAGGTGGGTCAGGTGCAGCAACAGGTGGCGGCCAAACGTTCTGAGCTGGAGGAACAAAAGAGAAACCTGTTGCAGCAACAGGCTCAAGTACGTGAGCTAGAGATGGATCAGATCGTTGAACAGGGTCAACTCGATAGTTTTTGCGACATCAAAGTTGGCGATAATTTGGTCAGCAAGATGCAGGTGTCGGTCGTTGTGCGCGATGGCGTCATCGAGTCGATCGATCAGGGCTAACCCGGGCCGTAAAATCTGTCTGATTAGCTCTTCTGGAGACGGTTTTGGCGACCCACGACATTTTTATGCCTGCCCTCAGCTCCACCATGACGGAGGGCAAAATCGTGGAGTGGCTCAAACAGCCTGGAGACAAGGTGGAGCGAGGCGAATCCGTTCTCGTTGTTGAGTCAGACAAAGCTGATATGGATGTGGAGTCCTTTCAGGAGGGCTACCTGGCTGCCGTGTTGATGCCTGCGGGGAGCACTGCACCCGTGGGTGAAACCATCGGCTTGATCGTTGAGACGGAAGCGGAGATTGCTGACGCGAAGGCCAAAGCTCCCACCGCGGCCCCTTCCGCAGCACCCACCGCCCCAGCCGCTGCAGCACCTGCTGCTCCGGCCCCCCCAGCAGCGCCGCTTGCCCCTGCTCCTGTAGCAGCTCCGGCACCCATCTCCGCTCCCGTGGCTGCACCTGCGAGCAACGGACGTTTGATCGTGAGTCCTCGCGCCCGCAAGCTGGCCTCCCAAATGGGCGTAGACCTTGCTGGTCTGCGCGGCACTGGCCCCAATGGCCGGATTCAGGCGGAAGATGTTGAAAAGGCAGCCGGACGTCCGGTCACCCCACCACGGGTGGGTGAGGGCACTTCAGCTGCTGCCGTGGTTGTTGGCAGTGTCGTCGCTTCACCGTCGGCTCCTGCGGGCAACAGCTTTGGCGCCCCGGGCGAGACCGTGGCCTTCAACACCCTGCAGGCGGCAGTGAACCGCAACATGGAAGCCAGCCTTGCGGTGCCTTGCTTCCGCGTTGGATACACGATCACCACGGACAAGCTCGATGCGTTTTATAAGCAGGTGAAGCCCAAAGGCGTCACGATGACCGCACTTCTGGCCAAAGCCGTGGCCGTCACCTTGGCCCGCCATCCCCAGGTGAATGCCGCCACCACGGCCTCAGGCATGAGCTATCCCGCTGAGGTGAATGTGGCAGTCGCTGTGGCGATGGAAGACGGCGGATTGATTACGCCTGTATTGCGCAATGCCGATCGCACCGATCTGTATGAGTTGTCGCGGCAGTGGGGGGATCTGGTGAAGCGTTCTCGCAGCAAGCAACTGCAGCCGGAGGAATACAGCACCGGCACCTTCACCCTCTCCAACCTTGGAATGTTTGGAGTGGATCGGTTTGATGCCATCTTGCCCCCAGGCACCGGCGCGATTCTGGCGGTTGCGGCGTCTCGTCCCACCGTGGTGGCAGGCAAGGACGGATCCATCGCTGTGAAGCGTCAGATGCAGGTGAACCTCACCGCTGATCACCGCGTGATTTATGGCGCCGACGGTGCTGCCTTCCTGAAGGATCTGGCGGAACTCATCGACATGCGTCCAGAGAGTTTGGCTCTGTAAGTCGCAGCTGTGTTTGCCGCTCTCTCTGCTGGTCACAGTCGCATCTTTTCGATTGTGAGCTTCTTCATGTCGCCTGCAGGAAACGGGGGCGCCGCGGCCTTGGCAGCATGGGCTGATGGTGTGCAGGAGCCAGATCATGCCTGACTCACGTGATCTTCAGCTCAGTTCGTATGACTACGTTCTGCCGGAAGAAAGAATTGCGCAGGCGCCGGTGGAGCCACGGCACGATGCTCGTCTGTTGATGGTGCCGCCTGCAGAACGTTCCCTGTCAGAGCTGAGGCACCAACAGGTTTGGGACTGGCAGCAGGAGTTGCTACCCGGCGATCTTTTGGTGGTGAATGACACCCGCGTCCTGAAGGCGCGTCTTCGGGTGCGGCGCAGTGGCGGAGGTTTGGGTGAATTGCTCGTGCTCGAGCCCCGGGGCGAGGGGCGGTGGCTGTGTTTAGCGAGGCCTGCTAAACGCATGCAGCCTGGTGACCAGCTTTGGCTTGAGGCCTTGGAGCAAGAACCGCTGCCCTTAGCCGTGCTGGCGAGCGATGCGGCCAGTGGAGGCAGGATCGTGCAGTTCCCTGCGGAATGCGCGGATGCGCTTGCCCTGGAAGGACTGTTGGAGCGCTACGGAGAAGTGCCGCTTCCGCCTTACATCACACGGCATGACAGCTCGGATCAAGAGCGCTATCAAACCCGTTACGCCTCGCGTCCAGGCGCTGTTGCTGCTCCGACGGCGGGACTGCATCTCAGTGATGACTTGTTGGCAGCAATTGCAGAGCGGGGTGTTGCCTTGGCCCATGTCACCCTTCACGTTGGCTTGGGCACCTTTCGGCCCGTGGAAACAGAGGATCTGACCGACCTCACCTTGCACAGTGAATGGGTGGAGGTGCGCGCTGAGGTGGTGGAGGCGGTGTCGGCCTGTAGAGCTCGAGGCGGAAGGGTGATTGCAGTGGGCACAACCAGCGTGCGAGCACTGGAGGCCGCAGCTGCTGCGGGTGGAGGGAGCTTGCAGCCCTTGAAGGGGCCCGTGGATCTAGTGATTCAGCCGGGCTATCGCTTCCAGGTGGTGCAGGGTTTACTCACGAACTTTCACCTCCCCAAGAGCTCTCTTTTGCTCCTTGTGAGTGCACTGATCGGTCGCGACCAGTTGCTCCAGATCTACGCCATAGCGATTGAGAAGATGTATCGCTTCTATTCCTATGGCGATGCCATGTGGATTGCTCCTGAGGCCGTGCTTTTCGATGCACGCCCTGAAGGAACGGCCTAAAGGAGCCCTTTAGGGGCCCCATCAAAAAGCCCCGTACTCAGACGGGGCGGTAGATCGCTCATTCGCGAGGGTGTTGATTAGACCAGTGTTGATCAGGCAGGAACGGGTTGCTCGATGATGCCGGTGGGCACATCCGCGAACATCACTGAGGACAGATAGCGCTCGGCGAGGTCAGGCAGAACCACCACGATTGTTTTGCCAGCAAATTCATCTTGTTGGGCGAGGCGAATGGCCGCTGCGGCCGCGGCGCCACAAGAAATTCCTACCAAAAGGCCTTCTTCCTGGGCCAGACGCAGGGCCATTTCGATCGACTCCTCATTGGTGACTTGCTCCACGCGATCGACCACGGAGAGATCGAGATTCTTGGGAATGAAGCCAGCGCCGATGCCTTGAATTTTGTGTGGGCCTGGCTTGAGAGCCTCACCATTCATGGTTTGGGTGATCACAGGGCTGTGGCTTGGCTCAACGGCAACCGAGGTGATGGCCTTGCCCTTTTGCTGCTTGATGTAACGCGAGACACCGGTGATGGTGCCCCCGGTGCCAACGCCGGCAACAAAGACATCGATCGCTCCATCGCAGTCATTCCAGATCTCAGGACCTGTGGTCTTCTCGTGGATCTCTGGGTTGGCGGGATTATCGAACTGGCCAGGCATGAAGTACTTGGCAGGATCGCTATCAGCAATTTCCTTGGCCTTGGCGATGGCTCCAGGCATGCCCTTGGCGGCTTCCGTGAGAATTAGTTCGGCACCAAGCACGGCCATCACCCGTCGCCGTTCGATCGACATCGATTCCGGCATCGTGAGGATCAGCTTGTAACCACGAGCCGCGGCAGTGAAGGCCAGGGCAATGCCTGTGTTGCCTGAGGTGGGCTCCACGATGGTTTTCCCTTCGGAGAGAACGCCACGCTTTTCAGCGTCCCAAATCATGTTGGCGCCGATCCTGCACTTCACGCTGTAGGCGGGGTTGCGGCCTTCGATTTTGGCCAAAACGGTTGCCTTGCAACCCTTGGTGACGTGGTTGAGGCGAACGAGAGGGGTGTTGCCGATGGCTTGGCTGTTGTCGGCGTAGACGCGGGACATGAGGCTGGAATTATTTTCTAGAAATTTAATTGCCATCACTGGCACTTCATTCCAGCTTCAGGCCTTATTAAGAGTTCGATGTCTGTTGATGTGGTTTTGGCTCAACCGATCCGATCATTTTTTGGCTTCCAATCAACACTTGTGATCTGTCGCTTTTGACGTGCGCTTTGATCGCTTTCTCCCCGGCTGCTGTTTAGGCAGAGTCTGAAGAGCTGGATGTTGGCTCCAACCAGCCGCTGTGAGAATCCCTGTGAGCGAGAGGCTTGACCTTGACCAACGCAGGATCCGCTGCGTTTTTAGTGGCTTGACGGAGCGAGGGCGCGCTCAAACCGTTGCCAAATCTCCTCAGGTTGTTCGAGTCCGACCGAGACGCGCAGGAGGTGAGAGGGAACGCCGCAAGCCTTGGCCCAGGCCAGTTCGTCGTAGTGAGCCAAAAGCACATAGGGGCACACCAACGTGAATGGTGTGCCCAGGCTTGGCCCTTTGCAGACCGACAACCGGTCGTAAACGGCTTGGGCTTGATCGCTACCGCCCTTGAGCTCAAACGAAAGCAGGCATCCATGTCCAGCGCCGGGGCGCAAGAGGCTGCGGAAATTGGCGCATTGATCGGGGTAATACACGCGAGCCACCGCCGGGTGGTTGCTGAGCTTCGCGGCGAGGGCTTGGGCATGGCGATTCAGTTCAGGAACGCGTGCCTGGACATCGCGGCTTCCTTGTTCCAAGGCCATCGCATCGGCATCGTCAAGGCCGATGAACCCTGCTGTTGAACGCTGATCTCGGAAGGTTTGCTCCCATTGGGAGCACGGACTCACCACCAGTGATCCAGACAACACATCACCACGACCGGCAAAACTTTTGGTGAGTGAACTGAAGATCAGGTCTGCATAAGGGAAGGGATCGATGTTCACGCAAGAGCCGATCGTGTCGTCTGCGATCACTGGAATCCCTCGGGCATGAGCCAAGCGGGCGAGCGTGGAGAGATCCACGCATTGCAGAAGTGGATTGCTGGGTAGTTCCACAATCACAGCTGCTGGATCGAGGCGATCAAGAGCGGCTTCCATGGCTGCGCTGCTGCTGTCGAGCAGCAGTTCGCTTCCTGCAAATACCACCTGAGGCAGCTTCAGCACATCCACGTAAGGGAAGCCGATTTGCAGGGTGGGGCGTCCGGGGCGCAACGCCGTGATCCATCGCAGAGCCGTGTGCAGAGCAGCCATTCCGGACGGATGAAGGCTCAACTGCTGGGTGTTACAGCCATAGATGCCGGCTAGTCGCTCGATCACAAGGGCCTTGGCCTGCTCAGCGGTCCTAGCTGCTGGTGCTGCTTCCTTGTTCAAGCTGATCGCGGCACGTCGCGACGAGGCCCCTAAACCAGCGTGTTGCCAGAAAGCCTTGGCATGGGGGCTTGCTTCAGCGTTGGCAATCAAGACGGAGAGTCCGAGCTGATCCACGATTTGAGTTGAAGCACCTGGCGCCTGAGATTGGCAATGGTGTTGGGCGAGCTGAGCGGCAGCTGCGTTGGGGTAGGGCCAAGCACTGGATTCAGCCGAGGTCATCTCAGTAGGGAGCATCGCTAATGCTTGTTGAGCCACCTCCGCAACCAACGGATGGAGAGCAAAGCGTGGATAAAACGCTCGCAATTGCGATCGGCACTGCGGATCGTTCTCTTCGTAGGCGATCACGTCCCGCCAGCGCGGTAGGGCCACAGACACGGCATGGGTGCTGTCAGGCAAGGGATGGCCGAGGTCCTCGCCTTGCCAGCAGGGATTGCGCAGAAGATCGCGGGGACTCACGGAAGCAGGGCAAGCGCGTGATCGAGATCGATCAAGAGGTCCGTGATGTCTTCACAGCCAAGGGAGAGACGGATCAATCCATCGCTGATTCCTAGGGCCTCTTTGATCTCCGCAGAAACGGCGGCGTGAGTCATGGTGGCTGGATGGCAGATCAAGCTCTCAACTCCGCCAAGGCTTTCGGCCATCGTGAACCAACGCAGGGCTTTGCATACGGCATAGGCCTGTTCACGGCTTGCATTTAATCCAATCGTCACGATCGCTCCGCCTCCGTTCATTTGGCGCAAGGCCACAGCCCTCTGCGGATGATCGTCCCGTCCGGGGTAGCGCACCCACGACACGGAGGGATGGGATGCCAAATGATCCGCCACTGCAGCGGCATTCGCCATCTGTTGTTTGAGGCGCAGGGGCAGCGTTTTGATGCCCCGGGTGATCAGCCAACAGTCGAAGGGTGAGGGCATTAGCCCCAATGCTTTTTGGGCAAACACCATCTTCTGGTGCCAGCAGGGGTCATCGGTGCAAACCGCACCACCGAGGGCATCGGAATGCCCATTGATGTATTTCGTGGTGCTGGTGAGCGAGAGGGTGGCGCCAAGGTCTAGAGGGCGTTGCACCAAGGCGGTGGCGAAGGTGTTGTCGACCACCACGGGTACGCCTGCGCAGCGGGCAGCGCTGCAGACCGCATCGAGGTCAATCACTTTGAGCAGTGGATTGGTGGGACTCTCTAGCCAGACCATCGCTGGCTTCTGCTCATGGATACGGGCTGCAGCCTCTGGATGGGTGAAATCAACCCATTCGGTGCGCACTCCGAACTTGGCAAACACCTGATCGAACAAGCGCACGGTGCAGCCGTAAAGGTTTTCCTCGCAGAGCACCAGATCTCCCTGGCTCAGGGTGGAGGCAATCGCGGTAATCGCGCTCACTCCTGAACCAAACACCGTGGCGTGGGTGCATGCCTCCACTGAGGCCAGAACGCCTTCAAGGATGCGGAAATTGGGGTTGCCAGAGCGGGTGTAATCGAATCCGCCTGGGTTGCCATGCTCAAAGGTGGAGGTGGCGTAGATGGGTGGCATCACCGTGCCGGTTTCGCTGGCGAAGCTTTCGCCATGGTGAATGGCCCGGGTGGCTGTCGCCGGTTCTGGGACAGGACGCTGCAAGGCGTTGATGCGATCTACCTAAAGGCTATTCAACGGTCTGTTGTGAAGGGTGCTTGCTATGGCTGTTTGACGTATTGGTTTGAACCATCGTGACTGTGAAGGATTTGATCACCCATTTATCTTGCTGACTTAACTGCAGGCCTCTGTGAATCGAGTTTGCTTTTAAAAATGCGTAGTCCCGGTTGTGCAATTCGGCTTACGTCGTCTTAGCGTTTAGGCAGTGTTGTGATGTGTCATGAAGGAAAACCAGGTTCAGCAAAGCGATAAGGATGAATGGAGAGATCATGTTCTTCAGGAGATTGTTGGGTTTTTAAGTAAGAACAAAGAAGAGATTCATGGGCGTTACCTTGATCAACGTCGCGGCCAGCTTCCAAGAGATTTCATCGAAGAGAAGGGCTTAATGGATTTTGAATTGGCGATCACATTTTTGGAAGATAAGCCCAAGGGTATGGGCTTAGGTCTTGGCTTTTTCAAGGCAACTCTCATTCGCTGAACCTAAGAAGGTTTTACGAATTCGCGGGAATTATATTGAGCTTTGAACAAGGATCGTGTAATACTAAGTATTCCTCGCTTAAGTTTCTTGATTAGCTGTGCATCCGATTGAATGCCTAAAATCCCAAGCCGATGAATAGTTCTTGATGGACAACATAGGTGTAGTACAAGGTTGTGCCGGCATTGGGTGAAAGTTCGATTCCATCACTATTGAAGGCGATATTGCAAATCAAGTTTCCTTTCCAGGGAATGTTGTCTTGACTTTGCTCCGCTGACCATTCCATTGCAGCACTGAAATGATCAGGGATGGCGGCACCAATCTTTACGCAGATATCTGAAAGTCTGCAGAGGGCAGGAGGTTTGGCCGGTAGGGACAAACCTTTTCTTAGGATTAATTCGTCTATCACACCTGTGTATCTTACGAATTCGATCAAGGCTTCTTCCTCTTCCGTTAGTGATGCATCAGATATCGCTTGATCAAAGAGATCAGAAGTTAAGACTGGCCTGGGTTTGATCATGTTGTGAGTTTACTGATTTGTTTTTGCAGCTGATCATACTCATTGCAGTATGTTGATGGGTACCGATTTTAGGCGCCGATTTTTTTGTTTTCAAAGGACTTTCTTTGGGCTAAGTGCATGAAGATCTGATAGGTGAATTCAGTCCACTCCTTTGGCGTAGGTATTATCCAATTGCTCATGCGAAAGGATTGTGTGTCATTGATTGCACGACCAGCAATTGTTTGCCAAAGTGCTTGTAAAGGGTCAATGCCATGGGTCTGAGGAAATCACTCAAAAAAGCCATGGTTTATTTGCTCGGTGTTGTCGATGAGTACTGGGCTATGCGAGAGCCTAGTCAGTACGGCGAGAAGGATCCAGAGTGTTCGATTCCTGCTGAGAGTGAAGGCTGTGAGAGCAAGAGCTTGCCCCATTGACAGCATCCATGTCTGATTAAAGATAATTATTGTGGTGAAAATAACTGTGATTATTGTGGAATCTTGTGGAGGTAGCGTTATAGTTCCATCGTGTTGAGAATCTCTCTTGAATCAAGCAAGTATCCGCCGGTTTATATTTACTCTGATTACTGGCTATTTGGCGATTTTTGGTGTTCAAAAGATCCCCTATGAGTTTCCAAATCAATGGGCTGTTTTGATTCCGGTTCTGATTGTTGTTTATATCATAACTGTATGGTTAGACGGAGTCTTTTTTAAGGATGATGAACCCCTTGATAAGCAGCCTACTGCTGTGAAAAAGGTGAAGAGCAAGAAATCGACGAGAAAATCCAATGGATTTGGAGACTCTTAGAAACGTTTTCTGCCCTGATCTTTGCTTATTGAGTTGGATTGATTGATTTTGCTTGGATGTCTGGGCAAAAAAAATCCTGCTGGCTTGATCTCCAAGGTCAACAGGAATTGAAACGGATTGAGAATAGTCCCAGATCGAAATCCGGGATTGAACTCTTAGACCTTTCTGGAGTAGTACTCCACCACCAGCAGTTCGTTGATCTCAAGGGCGACCCATTCGCGTTCAGCGCGGCCAATCACTTTGGCGCTGAGCTTGGGTTTATCGAGTTCGAGGTGGGGAGGCACGTTGGCCAATCCTGGGAATTGCAGATTCGCTTCGGCAAGCAGTTTGCTGCACTTGCGTTCGCGAATGGCGATCACATCACCAGATTTGCACTGATAACTGGCGATGTCGGTGACCCGTCCGTTCACGGTGACGTGGCCATGATTCACCAATTGACGTGCACCTGGCACGGTTGGGCCAAAGCCAATGCGGAAACAAACATTGTCGAGACGATTCTCGAGCAGTTTGAGCAGGTTGGTTCCTGTTGATCCTTCTTGAGCACGCGCTTTCTTCACGTAGCGCACAAGTTGACGTTCAGAAACGCCGTAGTTGAAGCGAAGCTTTTGCTTTTCTTCTAAGCGGATTGCGTATTCGGAGCGCTTGCGACGGGCTTGGCCGTGCTGACCGGGTGGATAGGACCGTTTTGCGGCCTTCCGGGTGAGACCGGGTAGGTCTCCCAAGCGCCGCGTGATCCTCAGGCGAGGGCCGCGGTATCTGGACATAGGAAAGAAGAGATGAAATTGGGTTCGCGCTCAAGCGAGAATCCGTCATGCTGGGTTTGTGGCCCGCACTGCGGAATCTCATGCACGAATCAACCATCTTATCTGCCGGCAGCACAAATCCATTCAATCGGCTTGTAAGCGCGATTTTGCTTGCACTGATCAGCTTTTATCGCCGTTGGATTTCCCCGATGATCGGCCCTCGCTGTCGGTTCATTCCAACCTGCAGTGCCTACGGCATCGAGGCGATTGAGCGCCATGGGCCTTGGCGTGGCGGTTGGTTAACTCTGCGTCGGTTGCTGCGCTGCCATCCCTTCACCCCCTGCGGCTGTGACCCCGTCCCCGATTGATTCCAGGCGATTGTTGCTCTATGGCAGGGCTGGTTGTTGTTTGTGTGAGGGGCTGGAACAGCGCTTGCGAGCTCTCAATCTTGAGCAAGAGAGTCTCCACCTGAAGCTTGTTGTTGTCGATATCGACGCTCCCGACTGTGCAGCGCCATTGCGAGCGCGTTATGACCTTGAGGTGCCGGTTTTGGTCTTGGAGGAAACGGAGCTTCCTCGCGTGTCCCCCAGGTTGAGTGGGGATGGATTGCGCAATTGGTTGCAGCGGGTTTGCGCCACTGCACCAGGTTCGGATTAGAACGTCCATCTGTGGTGCCCCAGCGATGACCCAGACACTCCACGCCTTGCTGCATTCGGTGGGTTTGCCTGTGCCACTGGGCTTGGCTGATGCCGTGATCGAATCGATCACCTGTGATTCCCGGTGCGTGGGACCTGGGAGTGTGTTCATCGGTCTTCCCGGCGGGCGGGTGGATGGAGGTAGCTTCTGGACCCAGGCTCTTGCTGATGGAGCTGCAGTGGTCCTGATTGGCTCAGCAGCAGCAGCGGCTAAACCTCCTGAACAGAGTGACGCTGTGGTGGTGGTTTCTGATCCAGTGGCTCGCTGGGCTGGTGAGTTGGCGGCAGCTTTTTGGAATCACCCCAGTGATCACATCGGTTTGATTGGGGTCACGGGCACCAACGGAAAAACCACCACCACCCACCTGATTGAACATTTGAGTTCGGCCTGTGGACGACCTTCCGCCCTGTTTGGAACCCTTCTGAATCGCTGGCCTGGCCACAGCGTGACGGCAACTCACACCACAGCCGTGGCTGATCGTCTCCAGGCTCAGCTTGCTGAGGCGTTTGCCGCTGGCGCGCAGTTAACGGCCATGGAGGTGAGCTCCCACGCCCTTGATCAGCATCGGGTGGCTGGATGCCGTTTTTCCGGCGCTGTGTTTACCAATCTCACCCAGGACCATCTCGATTACCACGAGACGATGGCGTCTTATTTCGAGGCCAAGGCTCGACTGTTTGCTCCACCTTTGGTGGCTGATCGTGGGGCTCAATTTGTAGTCAATGTGGATGATCCTTGGGGCAAACAACTAGCGGAGCGGTTGGGAGATCGCTGTTGGCGGAGTTCGTTGTCTGTGGGCTCAGCAGATGCAGAACTGACGATGTCAGATTTGCTGATGGGCTCTTCTGGGGTTGAAGGACGCCTTTCCAGTCCGATGGGTGAGGGCACGTTCCACTCCCCACTGCTGGGTCGCTTCAATGTGATGAATCTGCTGCAGGCGGTTGGGGTCTTGCTTCAGCAAGGTCTCCCTTTGGAGTCGCTTCTCACAGCCATCAGCACATTCAGGGGCGTTCCTGGTCGGATGGAACGGGTTGTTGTGGACGCCAAGGGAAGTGATCTGCCCACGGTCTTGGTGGATTACGCCCACACTCCTGATGGCTTAAGCAGCGCACTGAAGGCGTGTCGCCCCTTCGCGAAGGGCAAATTGATTTGTGTGTTTGGTTGTGGTGGTGATAGGGATCGAGGCAAGCGTCCGCAGATGGCTGCGATTGCAGCAGAGATTGCTGATGCTGTGGTGGTGACCTCTGATAATCCACGCACAGAAGATCCTCAGCAAATCCTGGATGACGTGGTTCGTGGAATACCAAGCGGCACTGATTTGGCTGTGACAATGGATCGTTCTGCAGCGATTGCAGGAGCAATTCAGGATTCAGGTCCTGGAGATCTCGTTCTTGTTGCTGGGAAAGGTCATGAGGATTATCAGATTTTAGGAACCCAAAAAGTACATTTTGATGACCGCGAACAGGCTCTGAATGCTCTGAATCACAAGCTCAATCAATGAATTTTTTACTTGGATAAGAGTAAAAAGTTGCTCCAAAAATTGAGAACATCCACAGCTGTGCTGCTCTCTTGCTGTTGTTACTGCCTGGCTTTGATCCCTGCAGGGGCTTCATCATGGGGGTCATATCAGCTCTTCAAGGGCATCCACCAAGCGCCTGAGTTCAGTTGCTTCGGTGGTGATGTGGGTACAGGCTCTTAGGCAAATGGGCTCTTCCAGGTTGCGGATCCAGATTCCTTTGCTGCCGAGGATTTGAACGATTTCAGCAGGAGTTTGCCCAGATGGATTGTTGAGTTGGAAGCTCACCAAACCTGCGGGGGGTTCCCCTTCGAGCAAGGGAGTGGCTCCGGGATGCTCATTTAGTTGCCCCCAGAGATTACGGCTCAGGGATTGGATGGTTTGGAGACGCTCCTGCTCATGTCCCTCACCGGCTAACAAGCTCAATGATTGACGCAGCCCTGCCATCAGAGGCACACAGCTCGTTGCAATTTCAAAGCGTCTGCTGTCGTGGTGAAAGGGGTCTGGATCATGGATCACGGCGCGGGTTTCATCGCGCAGACTGCGCCAGCCAATCAGCGTTGGATTGGCTTGATTGAGGATTCTTTCTGACAAGGCCACGCCTCCAAGTCCCTCGGGTCCGCAGGCCCATTTGTGCCCAGTAAATGCATAAATATCAGCCGCCTGCGCTGCAGCTTCCACAGGGATTTGCCCCATGCTTTGGGCTGCATCGACGAGCAGAAATGGTTGCTGAGCATGGTGACGAAGCTGGTCTGCTACCGCAGGGATTGGCATCAGCTGTCCGGTGTTCCAGAGCAGATGGGATAGCACCACCACTTTGGTGCGTGGTTGTAGAGAGTCCTCTAAAGCTTGAAGGACACCTGCGTCGGTGTTGTGTTGTGCCTCGCGTCCTTGCCTGAATTGTTGAACAGGGAGGTTGTCGACCTCCAGGTGCTCCCGTCTGGCAAGTTCATGGCATGCGGCAACGACTCCTGGGTGCTCGCAATCACTGATCAAGAGGCGATCACCGGCTTCAAAGGGAAGTCCCCAAAGGGGCAGAACGCAACCGCTGGTTACGTTTTCGGTGAGAGCGAGGCGGTGGGGTGCCACACCACATAAACGACCGAGCAATGCACGTGTTTTGTTTGTTTCCGCGCTGATATAGGGCCATACATCCGTGGTGAAGGGGCCCAGTTCTTGGATGCGCTGCCAGCTTGTGGTCATGGCCTCCAACGAAGGCGTTGGCAACGGTCCCTGACCGCCGTAGTTGAAGTAGGTCTTGTTGCCCAGTGCCGGACATAGGTCGCGGAGATTATTCCTGTTTGCGTGGGTCAAGGTGGTATTTCGAAAGGTTCCTGGGGCCATCGTCAAAGCACGTGCTTACTACCAACTGCAGCGTGGTGTGCCTCGTGATTGTCAATCTCACGGTGGCAAGAAAAAGTGGAAAGAGCCAGGCTTATGGCTTGCCCCAGACGATGAAACACCCAATCCGGGATAGATTCTGGCAGTGAAGGAGATGCTGGAGCTGAAGTGCCAACGGCGGCAAGCTCACGCTCATTGCATCAGATAAGCCTTGGTTGTTTTTGACAGGTCGGCTTAAAAAGTACCCATAAATCATCTATTGTCTCTTCAAGTCGAATGGATTGATAGCAGTAAATTCTACCTATTACATTCATCCAAGACAGGTCTCTCATGCAAGCTAAATGAGTGATAAGTATTCGATTTAAATAGGCGCTTGGTGCGCTGACTGGAGCAAGCCAGAAACAGTCGCTGTTAATTATCACAATACGATGAACCTGGACCAACGCAAGAGATAGACTGTTCCCTCAGGCACCACGTACTGCGCTGGTGGCTTTTTTACCTCGCTGAAGGTGCTCAAGCATGATGAACCCCTACGTCTTGTATCTGTTCACCCTGCCCATTGATGAGCCCGAGACCTCTGCCAAGGTGAGAGATTTTGTCTTAACGCTTACGAAGGCTCAGCAGGCAACCATTGAATATGTGCCACTACGCACTGACGATGGAAAACTCACACAGCTTGCAGAAAAGTTGAATGTTGATAGTGCTCCGACGTTGGTCGTTACGCACGAAAGCGTCTCTTGTGAACTCGATGCCGATGGTGATGAAGATTGCGACTATATAGAAAAACCAGTTGAACGCTTCGTTGGAGCCAAGGCAATCACAGAGCACCTTGAAGTCACGATTGAAAGCTATACATACGCAAATCCACCTGAATAACCTATAAAAGCATCGCTGAAGTTATCAGGTTATTCATCTGATTCGCGGTCCGATACGTAAAAGGGCTCACTGATCCCTGGCTCTTCGTTGTCTAATACAAAGGCACGTATTAGGTCGTCGCTTTTGAAAGCCAAAAGCCCCTGATTAGGATCAACTGACTTCATCTCGGGATGGTTGTTGACTAGACGCTTGTGGTCTTTCCATCTTTTCCTAAGGCGAACCGCTTTTTCCGATAGATGGACGAGCAAAGCAAGGTTGACGAGTGCAAGACCAACAAATACCAATGCCCGCATACACAGCCAAGCCGCTCTGCTAACTCTAGTCGAGAATGATTCTCGTTCTTGCTAAGCATGGGAATGCTTGGTGTTGATGTTGGTTCTTTGTTGATCTTTCATCGGCTGGATTGAGCTCTCAAATTTTGGCTCCATGGCTACGTTTTGAGTGGATGCTTTCTTGGCCATGGCCGGCGTTGATTGGTTGTGGATTTTGCATCCTTTTCTTGCAGTGGTGTTGGTTTATCCACTGGTTGGGGTGGTGGTGCGTTTGGCAATTCAGACGCGTGCACGTCGGCTGCAGAACCAGAAACTTCCAGTCACGGTGGGACGAGATCACAGCGACCTGGGCCGTTGGCTTGCGGCAGCTGTGGTGCTGCTGGTCTTAATTGCTCTTTCTGTTGTGATTGGCACGAAGGCTCCGCTGGTTCAGTTCGAAGGGGGCCTCGCACGTGCGATCCAGTTGTTGCTTGTGTTGTTTGGAACGATCGTGAGCCTCCTCGCCCTATGGCGGTGCACGAGACCTGGGTTGAGGTTGGCTTTTTCTCTGATTACTTGGGCTGGAGTGTTGGGGCTTGGCGCCCAACCGGAGGTTTGGCGGCTTTCAGATAATCCCTTTACGCCTGCGTTTTGGCAGTCCCATTACTGGGCTGGCGTTGGGGTGACGGGCTTGATGTTGTTTTCCCTTGGTGCTCGCGCCGAGATCCTGCGTGACATCCGCATTCGCCGTTTGCATGTCACAGCCAACGTGCTTGCGGCCTTGTTGTTTTTGACGCAAGGCCTCACCGGTACCCGCGATCTGCTGGAAATTCCCCTCAGTTGGCAGAAGTCCACGATCTATCGCTGTGACTTCAATGCGAAGACCTGCCCTTCACTTGATCCCAATGCTCAGTCTTAGCTGACTCCTTTGGCTAAATAGAGATGGTTGCGGCTTCAACCTATGGATTGATCAGATGAGCTTGAGGCGATGTTAAAAGCTTTTTCCGCTCTCTATCGAAGCTTTCAAATTGATGGTGTAAAGCGCGTTTATTGCTCTCCTGTTGAGGGCACGATGTGGTTTTGCATGTTGTGCCTGGAATGATTCACTGCTTCCAATGCATCCTCAGTGAGTGGCGTGGGAGAGAGCGAGAAGAAGAAGACTGGTCATGGAGACCGTTCCAGCTAGAAACCAACCAAGACGCGTGCGATTAACGGCCGGTAGTTCTTCTCGGAAGACGGCCATGAGCAGTCCCCCTCCCAGATATGCCGTGGCGATGGCGAGATGGAGGTCGGCTACTGGGTGGAGGAGTGCTGCATGCAACAGCCCCAGGGCCAGGGCAGCTGTTCCCAACCAGCGCATGCGTGTTCGGAAGATTGCTGGATGCCGAGCGGCCATGGTCCGGTCGGCCAGGAGGACATGGGCGCTGATGGCGATGGTGAACAAGATTCCATAGGCCAATCCGGTGCTGATCAGGGACGGAAGGGAATAGGCATAGAGGTAGCTGATCGCCGCGAAATGAAGAGTGTGCAGTGATCCTGCAATCCTTCCAGCCTGTCGCTCATGGGTGGCGAGCACATCAATGCTGTACGTCACCATGATTCCAGCTAGGGCGATGAGAAATAGCAACGCCTCTGTGATGGGGGTAGGGGCGAAGGTTTCCATCCCAGGGGCTTCAGATAAGGCTTGTCCATGGCTGGCAAGTTCTGGCAATAAATGCACAAACACATAGGCAATTCCTGCCCCACCTCCAAAGGAGGCCCAGCGCATCTGCTCACGATCAGGTCTGGTTGCCACCTTGTCAGCCAGCCAATGCGCGCTGGCGATCGCACTCACGCACAAAATGGAAAAGATCCAGAGCATCCAGATTTAATTTGTTGCTTTTGATCTTATCGTAGGGATATTTTATTAACAGCTATGTAAGGCAAGGCGATAGTTGTTAACAGGCTTGTTTCCACTCTTGAGGCGTATTCATGGGTTCGAATTTATTCGAAATTACGCATGAATTTGCAAAGAATTTGCCAACTCAGTTGTGGAATATTTTCGAAAAGTGATTGCTTTAATTGCTTTTGTCTTAAGTGATTGCTTCAGAGCACTTGGACAACTTCACTCACCTCAGGAATCGATTCGCGCATCTTGCGTTCGATCCCCATTTTTAAAGTCATCGTGCTGCTGGGGCAGCTTCCGCAAGCGCCCTGCAAGCGAACTTTCACGATCGGACCATCGATCTCAACCACTTCCACGTTGCCACCATCGGCCATCAGGAAGGGGCGCAGTTCATCGAGCACCTTTTCCACGTTCTCGTTTGTGAGGGCCATGGTCTCGGTGCTCATCGCTCGATCTCGAATTGAGCTCAGTGTAGGCATTTTGCAGATGCTCGGCCTCATAGCCTGTGAACAGCAGATCTGTTCGCCCCTTGGACCGCTACGACGTTGTGCTCGTGGGTGCTGGGATCATGAGCGCCACCCTGGCAACCCTTCTGCACGAACTCGACCCTGAGTTGCGGTTGTTAGTTGTTGAACGTTTAGAAGCACCAGCCTTAGAGAGCAGCGCTGCGGGAAACAACGCTGGCACGGGCCACGCCGCCAACTGTGAGCTCAATTACACGCCTTTGCAGGCTGATGGCACGGTTGCAACAGAGAAGCCGCTGGCGATCAATGCCAGTTTTGAATGCAGCCTCGAGTTTTGGTCGTCTCTTTGTGCGCAGGGTCGTTTAGATCCTTCTTGGTTCATCCACCGTGTGCCCCACATCAGTTTTGTATGGGGTGAGGGAGATGTGGCCTACCTGCGCCAGCGCTACGAGCAGATGAAGGCGCTTCCTGCTTTTGCGGCGATGGAGTGGAGCCGTGACGAGGCCGAGTTGGCGTCGTGGATTCCGCTTGTGATGGCGGGGCGTGATCCTCAAATGGCCGTTGCGGCAACCAGGATTGAGCGCGGTACAGACGTGGATTTCGGGGCTCTGTCTCGCGCTTTGTTTGTTCCCCTGCAAGCATCGGGGGCCCTTGATCTGGTGTTCGGCACCTCGGTTTCTGATCTCAATCGCTGCGCAGAGGGGTGGGAGCTGCAACTGCGCTGCCCCTCTCAACGCCGCGTCGTGACGACGCCGTTTGTGTTCCTCGGAGCCGGTGGTGGCGCCCTGCCCCTCCTCCAGCGTTCGCGTATTCCTGAAGCGGCCTCTTACGCCGGCTTCCCGGTGAGCGGGCAGTGGCTGGTCTGCAATGACCCGGATTTATCGGAGCATCACTTCGCCAAGGTGTATGGCAAAGCCAAGGTGGGGGCTCCACCGATGTCTGTGCCCCACCTCGACTCCCGCTGGATCGATGGCCGTCGCTCCCTGTTGTTTGGACCTTATGCCGGTTTCAGCAGCAAGTTTTTGAAGCAGGGGTCGTTGCTGGATCTTCCTCGCTCGGTGCGCTCCTCCAACCTGTTGCCCATGCTTCAGGTCGGGGTGAACAACATTCCGCTGGTTCGGTATCTCGTTAATCAACTGCGGCAGAGCAGCGAGGATCGGATGGAGGCCTTAAAAGCTTTCCTTCCCACCGCTCGCGCGGATGATTGGACCTTGTCGGTGGCGGGTCAGCGCGTTCAGATCATCAAACGCACCCCCGCTGGAGGCCGTTTGCAATTGGGTACGGAAGTGGTGGCCGCCGCCGATGGGTCGTTGGCCGCCTTGCTTGGTGCGTCTCCTGGGGCGAGCACCTCGGTCACGATCATGTTGGAAATTCTTCAACGCTGCTTTCCGGATCGATTGGCTTCCCAGGCGTGGCAGCAACGATTGCAAGCCTTATTGCCGAGTTATGGCCAAGATCTCAATGCGGATGCAGAGCTTCTTCAGCGCAGCCGAGATCGCAGTGATGCGCTGCTTGGCTTGAGCATCTCGCGCTAATTAGGCGTAAGAACGCCCTTGTTGATCGGCAGACGATCCATGGCTGCGTTCAGGGATGCTTGCCAGTGAGATTCACGATGATGACTCCGGCTGTGATCGTGGCGATTCCCACAAGCTGACCAGCTGATGGCACTTGCTTATAGGCAAGCAAGCCAACCAGCACGATCGCGATGATGCCGATCCCACTCCATAGGGCATAGGTAATGCCAAGCGGAATGGTTTGCACCACTCGAGAGAGCAAGAGCATCGAGGTGGAGTAAGCGGCGAGCACAACGAGTGTGGGAATGGGCTTGCTGAAACCCTCAGAGAGCTTGAGGCAGGAGGTTCCAATCACTTCGGAACCGATCGCTAGCAATAACAGAATCCAGGGTGCGGGCATGAAGCGTTTCTCTCCTCGAATTGGTGGCGGCTCCTTAGGATCGTCGTACTGCCTTCAGAAGCCCGAGCCGGGATTTCGCCAACCGCATGACCGACGCTCCCGTCAAAAGGATTCGCAACTTCTGCATCATTGCCCATAT
>ERZ802819.125-NODE-125-length-48123-cov-23.1007_pt1 | contig 48123 bp, 43 predicted proteins | sample MGYA00345647_ERZ802819 | MGnify/ENA primary metagenome ERZ802819 (study PRJEB30503, sample SAMEA104212355) | marine metagenome | biome: Westerlies Biome; feature: [SRF] surface water layer (ENVO:00010504) within the epipelagic zone...; material: water...
CTTCGCCACCATAGACAACATTTAATACTTTGCCTTTGTCTGAATTAGATGGATCGTCGATTATTGTTGCAACCGCTCCTTCATCACTTTTTATTGCTGCTTCTATCCAATCTTCACCAAAATTAATCTGAGTAGCAGGATAGTTTCCTTGGTCCCCTTCTGAGGTGTAAACAATAAAATTCCCGTTGTTATCAACAGCACTGATTGCTGTCAAATCTTCTGTTGAGTGTGCTTCAACTATAGAAACTGAAAAGTCTGTATTTGTATTTGCGTTACTAGAAACCATATTAGCTCCACACCACCCGTTAGTTCCATTGTGGAAACCTACCTGATATGCTTGAGTCGAGTAATACGGTATTGTCATTGTGTCTGTAAATACACCATCCGTGTTTGAAGTCCAGTCACCTAAGTTATAGCAACCTTGACCAGGTGCTCTTAATCCATACTGCCCTGAAGAATGATCCGGATGAAAACCACGAATAATAACCGTTACCGTCGCTACAGCACTAGCCGTTAAGGTTGCCCAACTAGTAGCATCTGATGCTCTGTCTAACAAAAATAAGTTTTGAGTGACGGCATTTTCACCAGTTGTTAAGGAAAAATCTGCCTCTGAAGCAAGTGTATCACCTGTTGATGCCGTTGCCAAAGTGTATCCAGAAGTAGCATCTGTAACTACAAGTTGATATTGCACGGCTCCTGTACTTTTAGGAAGTGTTACCGTACCTTCCCATACGCCATCAGAGTCAGAATCACTAAAAGGGTTAGAGAGCGTATATGACGATCCTGCATCTGTTGAATAACTAACAGCTAACACATCACCATTACCTGTATTTGGATAGTGATTATTGTTGGTCGTATCTACAGAGAAGTTAATCTCGGTTTCCGTTGAGGGTGGTGCCCAGAAATAAATATTGTCAACATAAACATATCCTAAAGCAGCAGTAGTTTCGTACTTCATTTGAGCAATACCTGCAAGATTTACTGTTGATTCTGCAGTGGTAAAGTCTGAAAGGGGAATGTCTAAGCTTACCCATTCACCTGCAGTTAGTGTTTTTGTGACTTTAGGTTGAACGGTAGGGTTCAATGAAATTATAAAAATATCCAAATCTCCCGCATTTTCAACCCATACATCTAGGTGCATAGTTGTCATTCCTGAGGCGTCAATAGCATCAAAAGTATGTCCTTGTTTGTCAAGGTTTGACATTCTAATAACATTATCTGTTGTGCCATCAATTTGAACTTCATTTGTACTTGTTGCTTGACCCCAACCCGGGTTTAAGTCCCAATTTGCAGCTGCAGATGTGTAGGCATCTGAGTAAATTGATTTTACATTTTCAGCAGCGTGTGTATCGGTTGGACTTGTTGCAGAGGCAGTTGGACCAGGGAATACATTAGCTGAACCCTGTGAACCTCCTCTAAAGTTATCAACGAAAGTATTACTGCTAACAGCAGTACCAAAGTCAATAAAAATTTCAAGTTGCGAGTATTCACCAACGATATCATTTGTAAATGCATTGTTGGGAAAACTTCCTTGAGCGGAAGAAAAATCAAAGGTTAATGTTTGCCAATCAGCTGATTCAGCTGTAGTAGCTTGAACTTCATAAGCAGTAATTGCTGCACCATCGCCGTTAACAAACGTGTCATTTCCTTGTGATACTTTTAAAAGAATTACCCTAGCGGTGGCTGAAGGATCTCTAAAATCAACTGATAATACTTTCTTAGATGGATCAGCAAAAGAAATTTTATTATCAAGTTTAATTATCCATGAATCATATTGTTCAGCTGGATTTTCAACATTGGCCACTTTACCATATGTTGCTGCATCAACTGCATCGTCAACTATGGTTACAGTACCTGTATTTCCAGTAGATGCAGTGATATAATCAGCACCATTTGATTCGAAATCGACAGCTGGAACTTGAGCCAAAGCAAAGACACCAAATGTCAATACAGTAATAAACGTGTATATGTATTTCATTATTTGTAATTTTTAAAATTGATTTTTGCCAAATATATAGATTTGACCTCAATTAATGATCATATAAAAACCTATACAATTACACTACAAAATTAGATGATAAAACTTGAATTAGAGATGGAGGTAATCGTTTTGACTACGTGTTTGTTTAGTTGAACAGTTCTTGAACAACAGTAAATACCTGCTTTTTTGTACGGTCTCTTTTGACTATACCCCAATACTCCTCATTAGCAGTACTATCGTATGGCACTCCAATACTATTGGGGGCAGATCCACCAGTGTCTTGCTGGCTAGGGTTACCGGCTTTCCACCATTCATCGGCAAACGAAAAAAGGGTAACGCCCATGCATACATCGCTTTTAGATAAAATTCCGGATAAAATCTTTTGTGTAGCAACTGCCTGCAAATCCTCTCTCTCAGCGCTCTCACGATTGTCATAGCTATCTGCTCCAGCCTCAGAAACATACATGGGCTTGTCTGAAATTGCCAGGAATTCTTCAATCGCAGGAACGTCATCGTCCCAACGGTACAAATTCATTCCCCAAATATCGACACTTGGACAACTGTTAAGCGCCAAGGCGCTAGGCACCTCACCGTGAGCCGTTGCTACAGGATGATTTGTGTCAATAGCCTTAATTTTTTTGGCAACATCCTCCAACGTGCGATACCAATTGTTTAGGCTTCCGCCAAACCAATCAGGATGGTAGTTGTTTTCATTTCCTACCTCCCACATCAAAATCGCCGGATGCGTCATGAATGTGCTAACATAATCCTCGTAATTGCCGTTATAATCGACTTGCATAATAATTTTGATCCCAGCATTTTGAAAAGCGTCTAATTCTGCTCTATTTGATATTGGCGCATAGACTCTAATGGTATTGATATTTGCTTCTTGCATCAAGGGAATATCATTTTGGTAATCAAAAAAACCATTACGGCCATAGCAAATTCCTTTAATGTAATAGCTGTTGCCATCAACAAATAACTTTTTTTGAGAAATGGTCACAACCGAAGGAGTATTTGGCTGTGGTTGTGTCGTATCTCCTGGCTCATTACTACTACTAGAACAGCAAATGAATAGAATAAGCATAGAATAGAGTAAATAATATGATTTTGTTGACATTTAATTGGATTTATATAGTTTGAATACGGTTCGTTGATTTCCGTATAAAATTTCTACGAAAATAATGTTTTTAGAAATTACCTCATTTTCAATCATATAGGATGGCGACTTAGGTTCGTAATTCTTCAAAAGTTGTCCATTTAGATTATACATATTTATGGCGTGTATGGGTTGTGTATAACTTGACACCATCCATCCTTCACGATTGGGGACAACGGAAATTTGTTTGGGTATAAAGTCTTTATGGGACAGCGTGAAACTTCCCAAGTTGTTTTTGTAAACGCGGATGTAATCAACAGCAAGGGTGTCCTCTAAAAAATTTGGATCTATATCGCCCGCGCCCTTATTACCCCCCAAAGCAAGGTTCATAATAATAAAGAACTTGTTGTGAAATGTACTTATTTCACTAATAGTCATTTCCCAAGCCCAATTGCCATTAATCGTTGTTTTGAGTGCCGTTGGTGTCCACTCAAAAGTATAGGTATTAAATCCATTTGGATCTGGAATTGCCGCTTCTCTACCATAGGAGGCATTTGAGCCGTTATGTGACCAATGCGCTGTTGAAATATTTACAGCCTTATTTGAAAACTGTTCGATGATATCAATCTCTCCACTAGAGGGCCATCCCACTTCGGGATTGTTAGAGCCTAAGAGCCAAACTGCAGGCCAAGTTCCCGCAGTAGAAGGTAGTTTTGCTCGGACTTCAATTTTACCGTATTGAAATGAAAAAAGGTGTTGTGTTTTTACACGGGCTGATGTGTACGAAGTTCCACTTTTAATCGCTACAATATTTAGACTTCCGTTTTCCACATAAACATTTTCAGGGCTATTAGTATAGTATTGGGCTTCAAAATTCCCCCATCCTTGTGAGCCTGTGCCTATGTCATACGTCCAGTTCTTATGACAGAGTAATCCGTCTTGATCAAACTCATCTGCCCATATTAATTCATATTGTGAGCTTGATGGCATATTCCCCGTATGATTTAAAAGACAGTCAGGTAAAGGGTCGCCTGTTCTGTACAGGGCAATATCATCTATATAGTAGGTGTCGTTTTGACCTCCATTGCCCATTGCTCCATTATCGAATATTAGAGTTATTCTGTTGTATGTGTTAAACGAAATTTGTGAAAAATCAAAAATAAGTGTTTCCCATTCATTTGTTTTTGTCAGAGTCTTTTCAACAGCATAATTGATGTTTTGATTTTCCTTGTTCTCGACTTTAAATAATAATCTTGCATTACTTTTATGTGAAAACACCTTTACTGAAAACGTATTATTAGCTATAAAATCTAAGCTTTGGGATAAATCTGAATAAGCCCCTGCCCAAGTCTTACCCGTGTCTTTTATCATTTTTCCCACTTTATCAGATTGATTAGACGAGTTTTGATGAGGGTTTGAAATAGTTGTCATGGTTCCACCGTCAAAACCTACCCACGTGGTAGTGGATTCAAAATCAATAGGCAAGTTTTGAGAAAAAAGACCTAACCCGCCTGTAAAAACAAAAAGTAGCGCGACTAAAGAATTATTGAATTTCATTAATTTTTATTGATCGAATTACAAAAATGGTCAAAAAAAATTACGATAACTTAAAAAAAACCTGTACAATTCCACTACTATGCATATCGCATTAACCCGAGGCTAAAACTCATGGTTTAGGATATGGTTGTCCAATTCCTCAAAGCACTTTGACAAGAAGCTTTACTAAATTACGCTATTGCCATGACGAAATTGACTAATTGAAAATCTAAAATGGCACAAAACAAATACCACTCTTAATTATGGTTGCTCTAGCAGATGCTCAAAAAAAAGCCACAACAAAAGTTGCGGGTTTTGTACACCCAAAGGCGTCATTTTCGAAACAGTGGTTAATATTTTTACAAAACCTTAAAGATTTAATTTAAAACGCATTGACACATTTTGGGTGCTTTTTTTTACTTTTCAAAGATGAAATATTTATGTGTTAGTCTCGTTTTGTTATTCGTTATATCCCCTGCGATTTCTCAAGAAATTCAGCTTTTTGGACATAGAGGTGCTAAAGGTCATGCGCCAGAAAACACGGTGGTTTCTGTGAAGAAGGCGTTAGCTTTTGACGTTGATGGTGTTGAAATCGATGTGTTTCGTTGCCAATCAGGGGAAATTGTTGTTTTTCATGACAAATCACTTGATAAATTAACCAACGGTAGTGGAAAAATTGAAGAGAAAACATTAAAACAACTTAGCACGCTAAAAGTACTGGGAAGTGAACCTATTCCAACGCTTGACAAAATCATTGCTGTTATCAATGGAAGCGCCCAACTTAACATTGAACTTAAAGGAAAAAATACCGCAGAGGGAGTGTTTAATATAATGAAGAAAGCCATTAAAAGTGGTCGTTGGAAAGCGGATCAGTTGTTTGTTTCTAGTTTTGACTGGGATGAGTTACGCGATTTTAAAAAGCTTACAACTGAATTTGGCATTGCGGTCTTAACAGATAAGAATCCTCTTGACGCAATTCCAGTTGCACGTGAACTCAATGCGTTTGCAATTAACCCCAAGCATAGTCATTTGACACAGGAAATAGTCAATGATATTCACAGTGAGGGGTTTGAAATTCACACATGGACTGTAAATAAAAAGAAACGAATCGAAGAACTTATTTCTTGGAAAGTTGATGGGATTATCACCGATTTTCCAGACATGGTTTTCTAAAAAAATATCCCCAAGGATAAAAAATTGTTCTTGAGGATACTCGTACCTTGGGTGGGAATCGAACCCACACTCTCGAAAGAACTGGATTTTGAATCCAGCGCGTCTACCAATTCCGCCACCAAGGCAAATGGATGGCAAATGTAGCCAATAATTTTATTGTGTCATAAGAAAAACCCCTCCACAACTTCGCAACCTCAAATAAATTCCTACATTTGCATCCCGCATAAAAACTATGGGAAAAACAACCTTAGAATCGAAGATTTTTGCTTGTACACAAAGTACCGCATTGGCCAAAGATATTGCCAAGTGCTACGGAAGTCCACTTGGGAATGTGTTGTTCTCGAGATACAGCGACGGAGAGTTTCAGCCTTCTTTTGAGGAATCTATTCGTGGCTCTCGGATATTTATCATTGGATCTACCAATCCATCTTCTGAAAATTTAATGGAAATGTTGCTTATGCTTGATGCGGCAAAACGTGCTTCTGCGCGTCACATCACAGCGGTTATGCCATACTTTGGCTGGGCTAGACAAGACAGAAAAGATAAGCCGCGCGTACCCATTGGTGCTAAACTGATTGCTAAACTTTTAGAAGCTGCAGGGGCTACACGCATTATCACTATGGATTTGCACGCAGATCAAATTCAAGGCTTCTTTGAAAGACCTGTAGATCATTTGTTTGCATCATCGTTGTTTCTACCCTATTTAAAATCGTTACATATTGATAACCTCACAATCGCATCGCCTGACATGGGTGGTTCAAAGCGAGCGTATGCGTATTCAAAGTATTTGGAAAGTGATGTGGTGATATGTTACAAGCAGCGTAAAAAAGCAAATATCATTTCGCACATGGAGCTTATCGGAGATGTAAAAGGGAAAAATGTGGTGCTTGTTGATGACATGGTTGATACCGCTGGCACGCTTACCAAAGCTGCAGACTTGATGATGGAAAGAGGGGCAAAGAGTGTTCGTGCCGTATGTACCCACCCGCTTCTTTCTGGTGAAGCCTACGAACGTGTAGAAGCGTCTACCCTTACAGAGCTCATCGTAACTAACTCCATACCACTTTCGAAAAAGAGTAAAAAAATTAAAGTATTGAGCTGTGCTCAATTGTTTGCCGAAGTCATGTATAATGTACATCATAACGAATCGATTTCAGGCAAATTTGTCATGTAATAAACACTAAATATGAAATCAATTACCATTAAAGGATCTAAAAGAGAAAGCGTGGGCAAGGTTGCGACCAAAGCCTTACGTAATGCTGGACAGGTTCCTTGCGTATTATACGGAGGGGAAACGCCAGTGCACTTTGCTGCAGACGAAAGAGCGTTTGCTAAACTTGTATACACTCCAAATGCGCATACGGTGGTTGTCGACTTGGGCGATAACGGAACTTTCAATGCCATTTTGCAGGATATTCAATTTCACCCAGTTTCAGATAAAATCCTTCATATAGACTTTTATCAACTTTTCGACGACAAAGAGGTGTCTATGGATATTCCTGTGGTACTTAAAGGAGCTGCGCCTGGCGTACTCAACTCGGGAGGTGTATTGAGCCGCAACAAACGTAAGCTTCGCGTACGTGCTATTCCAACCAACCTTCCTGACACTATTGAGGCAGATATTTCAGGTCTTGAACTTGGAAACAAGCTATATGTAACGGAATTAGCAAACGAAGCATTTAAGTTTTTGCATCCAGACAATACCGTTGTGTGTCAAGTGCGTACTTCTAGAACTTCTATCAAAGCTGAAGAAGGTGAAGAAGTTGAAGGGGCTGAAGAGGGAGCTGAAGAAACAGCTACTGAAGAATAATAATTCTCTTAATAACTATATAAAAGCATCTCGTCTAACACTGAGATGCTTTTTTTATTTTTACACAGATGAAACTCCGCATTCCATTTTTTTCATCTACCAAAAAACAAGAAGCCGATATGAAATCTTTTTTGATTGTTGGACTAGGCAATATTGGCGTTGACTACAAAGGAACACGTCATAATATAGGATTTGATGTGGTTGATGCACTTGCTAAAGAAAAGGAAACTTCTTTTGAAACACTTCGTTACGGTGATGTGGCCAAAATAACAAACAAAGGGAAAAACGCTTACCTGCTAAAGCCAAACACGTTTATGAATCGCAGCGGAAAAGCAGTGCGATACTGGATGCAGCAAAAGAAAATACCTAAAGAAAATTTACTTATTATAACAGATGATATTCATTTAGATTTTGGGTTTTTACGCATGCGTAAAAAAGGTTCAGACGGGGGACACAATGGGTTGAAAGACATTTGTGCGCAACTAAATTCGTCCGGTTATACGCGTTTGCGTTTCGGTATTGGAGCTGATTTTAACAAAGGCAGGCAGGTTGATTTCGTATTACAGCCGTGGAACACTGATGAGGTAAAAACACTCCCTTTTGCCATTGAAAAGGCAACACAAGCCATCTGGTGCTTTATGGCTGAAGATGCTGTAGCTGCTATGAACAAGTTTAACGGTAACACACTGGAATTGTAATGAGTATTCTACGCCACAGCGCCACCTTCTCACCAAAAACACAAACTACAGTTACGGTTGGTACTTTTGATGGTGTACACCTTGGCCATCAAAAAATTATTAAACAATTGGTAGCTTCTGCTAAAAAAAATGGCAGCGCACCAACACTTCTGACCTTTGATCCACACCCTAGAAAAGTAGTGCAACCAAATGCTTTTGTTGAATTGATTCAGACCATAGAGGAACGCGCCGAAACACTTGCCAGCTTAGGGCTCGAACACATGGTAGTTCACCCCTTTACAAAAGCATTTTCCCAACTTAGCGCAGCTGATTATGTCAAAGATTTTTTGGTCGATATGCTAAACATTGACCAAATAATTATTGGGTATAATCATAGGTTTGGTAAAAACCGAATGGCAAGCGTCGAGGAATTACAGCATTATGGTGCCATTTATGGTTTTGAAGTGACACAGATAAATGCCGAGGAATTGGACAATATTTCTATTAGTTCGACCAAAATAAGAACAGCAATTGCAATGGGTGATGTGGTTACGGCGCATGCGTTTTTAGGTCATCCGTTTACCCTGTCTGGAACTGTTATAAAAGGAAAACAACGCGGTCGTACAATGGGGTTTCCCACCGCCAATATTGCCATAAATCATCCCGACAAAATTATTCCTAAAAATGGCGTTTATGCCGTTCGTGTACGGCTACAACAAAAAGATCATTTGGGTATGATGAACATTGGACTCAACCCAACTGTTAATGGCGAAGACAGGAGTATTGAAGTGCATATTTTTAATTGGGCAGAAAATGTCTATGATCAGTACATACAGGTATCCCTCATTGACCGTATTCGCGACGAACTCAAATTTGATTCGCTTACTGCACTTCAAAAACAACTGGAAAAAGATAAACAGGTTATTTTGACTGCCTACAATACTTTACCTTTGTAAAAAATACAATTATGCTGACTCCTTCGTACGTTCGTCAACATTTTGATTTGGTGGTTGCTGCATTAAAAAAGCGCAATTTGGACGCTAAGCCGCTTTTGGATCAACTTCTCACTTTAGACGAAGCACGTCGAGCTATGCAAGCCGAACTTGACCAAACACTCGCGCAAGCCAATAGTATCACCAAAGAAATTGGCAGCCTATTTAAGCAGGGCGCTACAGATGAAGCCAATCAAAAAAAGGAAGCCTCAGCGGAATTGAAAGCCAAGGCAAAAACAATACAAACCAAACTCCAAGAAACAGCAGGCGAGTTGCAAGAAATACTATACCAACTTCCAAACATTCCACACCAAAGCGTCCCCAAAGGAAACACCGACGAGGACAACGAGGAAATCTTGCAAAAAGGGACAATTCCCGCGCTAGAAAACGATGCACTCCCCCATTGGGAATTGGCAAAAAAATATGACCTTATAGACTTTGAGTTAGGAGCAAAAATCACAGGTGCGGGATTTCCTGTTTATACTGGTAAAGGCGCCAAATTACAACGCGCACTCATCAACTATTTTTTGGATTTCAATACTGCAGCAGGATACGGAGAAGTGCAAGTGCCGCATATGGTAAATGAAGCGTCTGGACTTGGAACAGGGCAATTACCAGACAAAGAAGGGCAAATGTATCACGTCACCGAAGACGATTTATACCTCATTCCAACTGCCGAAGTTCCTGTGACCAATATCTATCGCGACAGTTTGTTACAAGAAAGTGAATTGCCTATTCAACTCACCTCATATACACCTTGCTTTAGACGCGAAGCCGGAAGCTACGGCGCACATGTACGTGGATTGAATAGGTTGCATCAATTTGATAAAGTTGAACTCGTGCGCATAGAGCAACCCGAAAACTCGTACAACGCGTTGGACGAAATGGTAACGCATGTTGGGAAACTATTAGAATCCTTAGAATTACCCTACCGCATTTTACGATTATGCGGGGGCGACTTGGGCTTTACCTCAGCACTAACTTTTGATTTTGAAGTGTATTCAACAGCGCAAAACCGTTGGCTAGAAGTAAGCTCTGTTTCAAACTTTGAATCTTTTCAAGCCAATAGATTAAAGCTGCGTTACAAAACCAAAGAGGGTAAAAAACAATTAGCGCACACACTAAATGGAAGCGCATTGGCACTGCCAAGAATTGTGGCAGGGTTATTAGAAAATCATCAAACTGCCAATGGGATTCGCATTCCAAAAGTATTGGTTCCATATACAGGTTTTGACCGCATCGATTAGTATGAAAATTTATAATATCACATTTATTGTTGAGCCAACTATTGAGCAAGAATGGGCAACATATGTAGACAAAGAATTACTTCCCGAACTCGCACAATCAGTACAACAAATAGACTTGTTACGCGTTGAATTTGAGGACGGCATTGAGCCCGTAAAAGGGACTACATTTAGCGTGCAATTTTATTGTTCGGAGCCCGAACATTTAACTTGGGTAAAAGAAATTGGGCATCAGCTTGCCGTGCAAAAATTATATCGTTTGTTTCCAAAAGATTGGGTAGCGTTTGCTAGCCGATTGGAGTTTTTGAAATCCTACTCATGAGTGTTCGTCCAAAAAAATACTTGGGGCAACACTTTTTGACCGATCATAATATTGCACAAAACATCGCAAATACACTTTCAGGCAATAACTACAACGACGTTCTGGAAATTGGTCCTGGTATGGGTGTATTAACCCAATATCTTTTGCCAAAGCCGTTTACGACAAGTGTGATTGAAATCGATTCCGAGTCGGTGAACTACCTAAAAACTCATTTTACTAAACTTGAAAATCGCATCATAGAAGGAGATTTTTTAAAGCTTTCGTTAGCTGAGTATTTCAAAGGGCAAGTGGCTATCATTGGTAATTTCCCTTATAATATTTCCAGCCAAATTTTATTTCGTGTTATAGAACAACGTCATCTTGTCCCCGAGTTTTCTGGAATGTTTCAAAAAGAGGTTGCAACGCGCATTTGCGAAAAGCCAGGAACTAAAGCCTACGGGATTTTGTCTGTTCTTACTCAAGCATTTTACGACACCGAATATGTATTTAATGTATCCCGGTTTGTGTTCAATCCGCCGCCAAAGGTGGCCTCTGGCGTGATTCGGCTCACCCGAAAACAAGATTTTACCCTTCCTTGTAACGACAAACTGTTCTTTAGGATAGTCAAAACCGCCTTTCAACAACGACGCAAAACCCTGCGGAACAGTCTAAAATCGCTTGGGCTCTCGGCTAGTTTAAAAGAAGATAGTATCTTTGGTGAGCGCCCAGAACGCTTGGGTGTTTCGGAGTTTATAGAGCTAACACAAAAAATAGCGGATGACACCCTTTCAACTCAATGACGAATTACTAGCGCAAATAAAAAGCGACATTGAGCAACGCAATACCGCTGCGCTAAAAAAACTTGCCAGCGAATACCACTACGCTGACCTCGCTGAAATTGTTGATGAGCTATCTATAGATGAAGGGATTTATCTTATTAAGCTTCTGGACTCTGAAAAAACTTCTGAAGTCCTTACTGAAGTTGACGAAGATATCAGAGAGTCCATCTTAGAGCTGCTTTCTGTCAAGGAAATTGCGGAAGAAGTTGAAGAGTTAGACACCGATGACGCCGTAGATATAATTGCTGAACTTCCTGAAGAACGACAAGCAGAAGTTATTGCGCAAATAGAAGATGAAGGACGTGCCCAAGACATTCAAGAACTGCTAACATATGACGAAGATTCTGCAGGAGGGCTTATGGCAAAAGAATTGGTGAAGGTCAATGAAAACTGGACCGTTACCAAGTGTGTTCGTGAAATGCGTGTTCAGGCCTCAGAGGTGAAGCGTGTGCATTCCATTTATGTTGTAGATGATGGTGATACTTTGATAGGAAGGTTGTCGTTAAAAGATCTACTAACTGCTAACGACCGCGCTAAAATTAAATCGGTATACATTCCAAAAGTTGATTTTGTAAATGTAAACGATGAAGGGGAGGAAGTCGCAAAGCTAATGGCAAAATATGACCTCGAAGCTGTGCCCGTAGTAGACAACAAAAAAAAACTATTGGGCAGGATTACTATTGACGATATTTTAGATTTTATTAAAGAAGAAGCCGATAAGGACTACCAATTGGCGGCAGGTATTGCTACAGATGTAGAAGCCGATGACAGCATTGTTGATTTAACAAAAGCGCGCTTGCCTTGGCTTATTTTAGGACTTATCGGAGGACTTGGAAGCGTGTATATCCTCGAAGGATTTGAAGATGTCATGCGCCATCCTACTTATAAAACACTGTTCTTTTTCACTCCACTCATTGCGGCAATGGCTGGAAATGTTGGGGTACAGTCCTCGGCTATTATTGTTCAAGGACTCGCAAATGACATTGTTAAAGGCAGCTTGTTTAGTCGCTTACTTAAAGAAGTTGGACTAAGTCTTATTAACGGAGTTGCGTTAGGTGGATTGCTTATTGTGTTTGGATATTTTCTAGGGATCGATACCCTGGTGAGTTTTACTATTGCCCTTTCCATGCTGTGTGTCATTGTAGTTTCGGCACTTATTGGCACTTTCGTACCCATTATTTTAGACAAGAACAACATCGATCCTGCTATTGCGACAGGACCTTTCATAACAACTAGCAATGATATTTTTGGCATTTTCCTATTCTTTTATATTGCCAAAATTATTTTAGGATTTTAACATGATACGGATTTTGCATGTAGATACAAACCACCCGAGCCTTGTGGAAGGTTTTGAACATTTGGGGTTTGAAAATACGGTCAATACTACTGCTTCTAAAGAAGAAATTGAAAAAGAGATTGCTAAATTCCACGGGCTTGTAATTCGAAGTCGATTCCCAATTGATACGCCTTTCTTAAGTAAGGCGGTAAACCTTAAGTTTATAGCTCGCGTGGGTTCAGGATTGGAAAATATTGATGTTCGTGCCGCAGAAAAATTAGATATTAAAGTAGTGTCTGCTCCCGAAGGGAATAGTCCTGCGGTTGGCGAGCACGCCTTGGCTTTGCTGCTAAGTTTGTTTAATAAAGTCCCTAAAGCAAATACCGAGGTGCGAGACGGGATTTGGCAGCGTGAGGCTAATCGTGGAGAAGCGTTGGATGGAAAAACCATAGGGATTATTGGATATGGACATACAGGAAAACAGTTTGCCAAAAAGCTCTCTGGGTTTGATGTAACCGTATTGTGTCATGATATTGTTCCTAACCTTGGAGATGTTTTTGCCACACAAGTCACACTAGATAAATTGCAAAAAAGCGCCGATATTGTAAGCCTCCATTTGCCATTAGACCATAGCACATTACATTATATAAACCGTGAATTCGTAGAACGGATGCGCAAGCCATTTTGGCTTATCAATACGGCAAGAGGTAACCAAGTGGTAACTGCCGATTTAATTGATGCACTTAAGAACAAGTCGATTCGTGGAGCCTGTCTTGACGTGCTAGAAATGGAAACAGCTGCCTTTGACGTTTCCATAGAGCCTTCAGACGCATGGAACTATTTGTCAGCGCACCCAAATATTATCTTTTCGCCACATGTTGCAGGATGGACTGTTCAAAGCCACGCAAAACTTAGTGAGGTAATTCTTGACAAAATCAAAGTGCTTTTACACAAAGGTTATTTTATGTAATCTTAACACAAAGAAAACCTTAAAAACTCAAATAAGCTCTTACTTCGTTAATATGAAAAATATTTTAATACTCTGTACAGGGAATTCTTGTCGAAGTCAAATGGCACACGGATTTATGCAATTTTATGGCGGAAAAAAGTTGTCTGTTTATAGTGCCGGTATAGAAACTCACGGCCTAAATCAGCGCGCAGTAAGCATCATGCAAGAAGCTGGAATAGATATTAGCGAACACACTTCAAATCACGTGGATGAATATATCAATATCCCATTTGATCATATCATCACAGTTTGCGATCACGCGCAAGAAAATTGTCCTTTCATTCCAAATGAAAAGGCCCAACGTTGGCACAAAAATTTCAGCGACCCTTCAAAAATAAAATCTGAAGATGAGAATGAAATTCTTAAAGCTTTTGCTGCTACTCGTGATGAAATCAAGGCGTATTGCAAGACTTTTGTAAAAACTTATTTACTAGACTGAGTTATTTGCTTCCAAACTGGCTTGGAATTCTTCCAATACAGGCTTAACCGTATTGGCGGGAATATCTTTTACCTTAATATACATAAGTCCATCAATAGCATAATTAAACAATGGGTCAACGTTGAATGACACCACACGCGCATTCTGCTTAATGTACTTTTTAATTAGTACAGGCAACCGCAATGCACCGGGTTCTACTTCTTCAATAAGCTTATCAAATTTGTTTAAATCAGCTGAGGTTTCGCCGAAAACAAACTCCTTATCTGCGTCATTTAGTTTTACCTTAAATTGTTTTTTTGGTGTAATGTATTGCGCCAAAAAAGGGTCGTAATAATGTGACCGCATAAATTCAATCATCAATGACTTGGTGAATTTTGAAAATTGATTACTGATACTTACGCTTCCCATAAGGTAATCGTATTCTGGATGGCGTAGCGTTGCGTGAATAATGCCTTTCCAAAGTAGAAAAAGCGGCATTGGACGTTGCTGATATTCTTGGGCCACAAATGCTCTGCCAAGCTCCATAGTATTATTGAGCATATAGTGTATTTCGGTGTCAAATTTAAACAGCTCAGCGAGATAAAATCCCGATATTCCACGCTTATTCATAAGCACTTTACCTAGACCCAAACGATATGCGCCTACCATGCTTTTGGCATTGTGATCCCACAAAAACAAATGCAGATAGTCCTGATCAAAATGATCAAGGTCAAGAGGTTTGTTGGTTCCTTCACCTACGGCTCTAAAAGCCATTTCGCGCTGTCTGCCAATTTCAGTTAGGATGTTAGGGATTTCCAAAGCGGAACTCAAAAAAAGCTCGTAATCTTTAGATGCTAAAAGTGATTTATTTTGCCGCTGTAGTAATGCAATTTCCTTTTCTAGTACAGAAAGTGCCATAGCTGGAGCAATAGGTTCAACTTTTTTACTTCTTCTACGCAAAGGCCGTGGCACACGTTTGAGCAGATGCTTGCGCTCAAAACTATTGGACAACATATAAACTTTACGACGCATAAATGACGCATAATCCGATACAGTTTCATGATTGTCTTGGTCTTTTAAAGCAATGGCTTTCCCTATGCGAACGTCAATAGTACGATTCCGCTGTGTGAGTAGTTCTGCGGGGAGTCTTGCCGTGCGTAAGAGCCCATGTATTTTGGCTAAACGATAAAAAAGTGGACTGTTACGGGCATGAAAATAAATGGGCACAACAGGTACTTTAGATCGCTGAATAAGGCGCATGGTGGCTTCGTTCCAATCGGGGTCAATGGCAACTTGTTTTTTTATTTTAGAAGCTACTTCACCTGCAGGAAAAACAGCAAAAAGCCCTTCGTTTTCTAAATGCCGTAAAACACTTCTAAAGCCCGCTAAACTCGACTTTGGAGACTGTTTTTCGTTAAACGGATTTACTGGAACAATCCACTTTTTTAATGGTATAGCGCGCTCTAGCAAAAAATTTGCCATCAATTTTACATCTGGGCGAACTTGCTGTAAAAAGTGCATCAAAATGATGCCATCAATTCCGCCTAATGGATGGTTTGACACCAATACTACAGGCCCTTTCTGTGGAATTCTTTTTAGCTCTTCAGGGCTGATATGATATTTAATCTGAAAATGATATAGAAGTGCTTCTAAAAACTGAGACTCGTCTCCGCTGGATAGGCTTTTGTCATACACCTTATTGATGTCGTCCAAGCTAAGAAACCAAAGCACGAAGTGACCAACAATACGACCAAAAAAACCTGTTTTGGCAAGTCCAAGTACAGCAGCTACATCGGTTGAATGTACAAGAGGCATTAGGGTATTTTAGGTTAAATATACTATTTCATCACCAATTGTAGTGTGGTTTCAGTTCGTTGCTCAAGTATCAATTCGTTGGATTTTAACAGTGAAGTCGCGGAATCATCTTCAAAATGACGAATGGTATACAATGTTACATTTGGAGTGTATTGCACATCAAAACGTGCGCGCAAGTTATGTAATAAGGTTTCCACATTGTGATACTTATCATTGATACAAACCGAAAAACTAATGGCTGAGTTCTGAATTAAGTCAACCGACATTTTATGCTCGTGTAACAATTTGAAAATATCGCTGATATTGTCTTCCACAACAAAAGAAAAATCACGCGTTGACAGACGCAACAAGGAAAGGCCTTTTTTTACAATATAACAAGGAATCTCTGGGCGCATGCGAACGCCTTTGCCAACCTGAGTGCCATTTTCTGTTGGGTTTAAAAACGACTTCACAAACAACGGAATTTCTTTGCGTTGTAGTGGTTGTAAGGTTTTTGGATGAATCACTGAGGCGCCATAAAATGCCAATTCAATAGCTTCCTGATATGATATGTGATGCAACAATTGTGTTTTATCAAAAACTCTTGGGTCGGCATTTAGTACTCCTGGTACATCTTTCCAAATGGTAACATCAGTAGCCCCAAGACAATAGGCAAAAATAGCAGCTGAATAATCAGACCCTTCCCTGCCTAAAGTTGTAGTGAAATTGTTATCGTCAGAGCCTATAAACCCTTGTGTGATTTTAAGCGTTCTCCCTTGAACTTGATTCTGAATTGCCAATTGTGTGCGCTTCCAATCCAAGTGGGCGCTACGATAAAAATTATCTGTTTTTATACATGATCTAGCATCAATCCACTCAGCAGCTATACCAATATGATTTAAATACGCGCAAATAATCGATGTAGAAACCAACTCTCCAAAACTCACAACCTGATCATACACAAAAGCCTCATGTGGGGAACGGTTGTTAGCCAAAAAAGTATGGCATTGTTCAAAAAGGTTTTTAACGCGTTTGCTTACCGGTGAGTTGGGTGCTTCAAAAAGTTCATCTATAATGTGTTGATGAAATACCTCAACATCTTGCAAGGCAGTTTTAGACGATTCAGGTTGTGTAAAATATGCCTCAACAACTCCCTCTAAAGCATTTGTAGTTTTGCCCATTGCTGAAACAACTACAACCGTATTTTCATGACCTGTTTCGGTCAATACCTTTACTACATTTTTTACCCCTTCTGCATCTTTTACAGAGGCCCCTCCAAACTTAAATACTCGCATGATGTTTTGCTATAAATTTCTGTATTTCCCCCTGTGTCATCTGGGTGATTTTCCACTCCGAGAATACGGTTGCCCCATGTTTTTCATAAAAATCAATGGCAGGTGTATTCCAATCTAATACTGCCCATTGAATGCGTCGAACTCCAGAATTATGGGCAAACGAAATAAACTTTTGCAGTAATGCAAATCCAATTCCCTTACCACGATGTGATTTGGTGACAATCAAATCCTCTAAATGCCAAGACTTGCCTTTCCAAGTAGAATAACATGGGTGAAAAAGCGCAATACCGACAATATTTTGATTTAGTTCTGCTACAAAACATTGAAATTGAGGGTTGTCACCAAAACCGTCTTGAACAAGTTCCATTTCGGTAACAGCAACTGCATTGGGTTCTCGTTCAAAATCAGCCAGTTCCTGAATTAACGCAAGAATAGCCGCGGCATCAGTTGAAATAGCTTCACGAATGTATACCTCTTTCATCGGGGGCAAATGTAATAACTCTTGCGTGAATAAACTGATTTTAACCTCACAGTAGGTAACGAATTTGTTTAAAAAATAACGCCGACGCATTTTGTAGGGCTTGTACTTTGTATTTTTACCAAAAAGTACGTGTGACCAATCTTCCTGTATTATACCAAAATAATCTGCAATTTCGTGCGGTTTACGAAAGCCTCTGTGCTAATGGTAATGCTGTTGTCTCTGGCTTAATTGGTTCTAAACACAGTTTTTTGGTCAAGTCGTTGTTTGATCAACACCCCGATACCACCATATGGATTCTTAATAACAAAGAAGAAGCTGCTTATTTTTTAAATGATTTGGAGGTATTACTACCAAATCCCCCTCTTTTTTTTCCATCAAGCTATCGTAGACCTTACAACATTGAGGAAACCGATAACGCCAATGTGTTATTACGCGCTGAAACACTACAAAAGTTAAAAGAGCTTCCAAAACAGCTCGTGGTAACTTACCCAGAAGCACTTTTTGAACAGGTCCTTACACCAAAGGAATTGAAGCGCAAAAAGCTGTCCATAAATATAGGAGATGAGTTGAGCATTGACTTTGTCAACGAAACGCTTTTTGAGTTTGGGTTTAGTCGTGTAGATTTTGTTGCAGAGCCAGGTGAGTTTGCTGTTCGTGGAGGCATTTTAGATGTACATTCTTTTAGTCACGACCAGCCATTTCGGATAGAATTTTTTGGAGATGAAGTAGATACCATTCGCACATTTGATGTGACAAGCCAACGCTCTACGCAGTCCCTTAATCAGGCCCAAATCCTTGCCAATATTGAACAAAAAGAAAAAGAAGAGGTGCGGCAATCCTTACTTGCGTTTCCATCAGCAAACACATTGGTTTGTGTTCAAAACGAATCCGTAATTACGGCTGAACTTGATGCGCTTTTCAAGCATGCCCAAAAGGCCTTTGAAAATATTTCAGGTGAAATCAAAAGGCAGTCTCCAAAGGAATTGTTTATTGACGGAAAAACATTTTCAAAAGGACTGAGTATTTTACCCAATGTTCATTTTTCGCCTTCTGGTAAAACATCCACACATACTTTTTCTTGCCAGCCGCAACCCCACTTTAAGCGCAAATTTGACTGGTTTTCAGAGCATCTCAATGAAAACTATGCGCAACAACGCACCAATCATATTTTTTGTGCCTCCGAAACACAAAAAGAACGACTGACACAAATCATTGAAGAACTTGTTCCTGAAACACCCTTTCATTGTTGGGTAGCTCCACTATATCAAGGCTTTATAGATGAAGACGAAAACATCGTTTGCTACACGGACCACCAGCTTTTTGAGCGCTATCACAAATTCCGACTAAAAAATGGTTATTCTAAAAAGCAGGCCATTTCACTCAAGGCTTTGGCACAGCTTGAGGTAGGCGATTACGTTACGCATATCGATCATGGAATTGGCACCTTTGGCGGATTGCAACGGATTGATGTTGAAGGTAAAACACAAGAAGCCATAAAGTTGTTTTATGGCGATAGAGACATTTTGTATGTGAGCATTCATTCCCTACATAAAATTTCTAAGTTCAATGGCAAAGATGGCGCTGTACCAAAAGTGTATAAACTTGGTTCTGGCGCGTGGAAAAAAATCAAGCAAAAGACCAAAAAGAAGGTAAAAGAAATTGCGTTTAATTTGATTAACGTTTACGCCAAAAGACGTATGAACAAAGGGTTTTCCTGTGGTCCAGATACTTATTTGCAGCACGAGCTGGAAGCCTCATTCTTGTTTGAAGACACCCCCGATCAGCGTACTGCGACTCAAGCTGTAAAGCAAGACATGGAAGATCAAAAACCGATGGACAGATTGGTTTGCGGAGATGTGGGATTTGGAAAAACTGAAGTGGCCATTCGCGCAGCGTTTAAAGCAGTAGACAACGGCAAACAAGTCGCGGTATTGGTGCCTACCACTATTTTGGCATTTCAACACTATAATACATTTGTGAATCGTTTAAAAGAGTTTCCTGTAACTATTGATTACCTCAACCGATTTCGATCAACTAAACAGAAACGAGAGGTGCTTGAAGGTATTGATAATGGGGCAATTGATATTGTAATTGGAACACATCAATTGGTTGGGAAAGCTGTTTCGTTTAAAGATTTGGGCTTACTCATTGTGGATGAGGAACAAAAATTCGGGGTAAGTGTAAAAGAAAAGTTACGTAGCATGAAAGAGCATGTTGACGTGCTAACGTTGACCGCAACACCAATCCCACGGACCTTGCAATTCAGCCTTATGGCAGCCCGGGATTTATCTGTCATTAATACCCCTCCACCAAATCGGTACCCCATTGAAAGTCAAGTAATTTCTTGGAATGAAATCCAAATTCGAGATGCTGTAATTTATGAGTTACAACGTGGTGGGCAGGTGTTTTTTGTGAACAATCGGATTGAAAATATTGGAGAAGTGTCGGGAATGCTACAACGCCTAATCCCCGATGCTCGAATTGCTACCGCGCATGGACAACTTCCAGGAAATACGTTAGAAAACTTAATGCTTGGATTTATTGATGGATCATATGATGTGTTGGTAGCTACCACCATTATTGAAAGTGGACTGGACGTCCCTAATGCCAATACCATTTTTATCAATAATGCCAATCATTTTGGACTTAGTGATTTGCACCAAATGCGCGGACGTGTAGGACGAAGCAATAAAAAAGCCTTTTGCTATTTTATAACGCCTCCTTTTTCAGTGCTAACTGATGATGCACGCAAGCGTATGGAAGCCGTAAGCCAATACACCGCGCTAGGCTCTGGGTTTCAAATTGCCATGAAGGATTTAGAAATTAGAGGAGCAGGCGATCTTTTAGGTGGTGAACAAAGTGGTTTTATTAATGATATTGGTTTTGAAACCTATCAAAAAATACTCAAAGATGCTATTGAAGAGTTGCAACAAAATGAATTTAAAGCGCTTTATCCCAACCAAAAACCCATGCCGAAAGAATTGGTCTTAGACACCGATTTTGAAATCTTTTTCCCTACAGACTATATCAACAATGTTACCGAGCGCTTAACGCAATATCAAGAGCTTGCTACGCTAAAAACAGAGGACGAATTAACGGCATTTAGTGCGTCATTAATTGATAAGTTTGGAGCACTTCCAGAAGAAACATTGACGCTTTTCGATAGTGTAAGACTAAAGTGGTTGGGCGCATCATTAGGATTTGAAAAAATCATCTTAAAAAAGCAAAAATGTATTTGTACTTTCTTGGCCGACCCAGAAAGTTCATTCTATCAAAAAGAAGCCTTTCAATTTATATTGGGAAAATTAGGGGTCTTGAGCAAAGCACAACTCAAAGAAAAAAACACTAAAGAAGGACCCAAACTCGTATTGGTTATTGACGACGTTGTAACCATTCAAAAAGCTATTGTACTATTGAGTACACTTCAAGAACCTATAACTTCTTAAGGTCTTTTATGACTCGAAAAGCCTTGTCTACTTGATCATCATTTACTAAAATCGTGAATTCATTTGAAGTAGAAATCACTTCATAAATATTGATTCCTTCCCAAGAAAGGCGTTGGAAAACAAAATAATAAATGCCTGGAGTAGCAACATTTTCTGTAGGCAATTTTAATGTTATGGAAGATAGGTTTTCTTCTTTGTGTAAACATTCTTCATCCGCAAGATGTGTGTCAATTAACCCTGCAAGGTGTTCGCTGACCACTATATTACACTCATGTACGCCACGTGAAGAAGTATAAAAGTTCTCACTAGATAACTGTAATTGCGATAGTAATTTGGCTTGCGCTGATAAGAGCGTGTCGGAGACTTTAAAGTTATAATCGATTAGCGCAGATCGAACCGTAATATCGCCTATGTTTTTTAGTGTTTTTATGATTTTGTATGAATATCGAAATTCCAAATCAGTAGACAGGCGCTTGAGCGCCATGACGATAGCTCCTGTGCGTACGGGCTTCTGAGTTTGATCTTTAATGTCTTCAAGCATGATACGTGACAACGAAGTCAAGTTTATGATACCCTGCGTAAGTGCACTTATCAAAAAAGGTTTTGATTTAACATATACCTCAACGGCAGAAGCAATCGTTTTCATGTTTTTGTAATTATTTCACAAAGATATGTATAAAAACACAAAATGTTATATAAATAACAATTCAAAAGAAGTAAAACGCACTTTCGATATGCTCAATAGTAATATTCGGGATAACCCCTGTTATACTAACAATATCAAATCGTGTTTCACCTTGCCAGTTATGTTTTTGGATAAAAAATTCCGCAACCCGCGCCTATAGTTTACGTTTTTTGGGCGTAACAAACTCATAAGGTGCCCCATGAAAATTAGATTTTCGCCATTTAACTTCTACGATACAAAGCACATCTTCTTTTTGGGCAATAATGTCAACCTCTGCTTTTTGGTAATAAAAGTTACGCGCAACAATTGTGTAGCCTTGCTTTTGCAAAAAAACTTCTGCCAAGTCTTCCCCTTTCTTTCCTTTATCAACGGAATTCATGAATTTAAGATTTGAGTTTTTTAAAGATAAAAAATCACATCAAAGTACGGATATAAAATCGCTATTTTTGTGCCGAAGACTACTGTATGAGCAAACGATACACCATTACCGCTGCACTGCCCTACACAAACGGGCCTATCCATATTGGACACTTAGCAGGAGTGTATGTTCCGGCTGATATTTATGCCCGTTACCTTCGCATGCGGAACAAAGAAGTCTTATTTATTTGTGGAAGCGATGAGCATGGCGTTGCCATTTCAATGAAAGCTAAAAAAGAAGGCATTACCCCAAAAGAAGTCATTGATAAGTATCACAATATGATAAAAAACTCCTTTGATGCGTTTGGGATTTCATTCGATTATTACGGAAGAACATCTAGCGATGTGCATCGTAAAACAGCTCAAGAGTTTTTTAAAACCATGCACGACGAGGGTTGTTTTGAAACCCAAACCACAAAACAACTCTACGATGCTAAGGAAGATCAATTTTTAGCAGACAGGTATGTAACAGGCACCTGTCCAAAATGTGGCAATCCAGAAGCCTATGGAGACCAATGCGAGTCTTGTGGAAGTTCTTTAAATGCTACAGATTTAATTGAGCCTAAGTCGGCACTGTCTGGTGAATCCCCAAGCTTGAAAACCACTACGCATTGGTATTTACCCTTAGATCGTTATGAAGATTTTTTGCGTTCATGGATTTTAGAATCACATAAATCCGATTGGAAAACAAATGTATTAGGGCAAGTAAAATCATGGATAGACGACGGACTAAAACCTAGAGCTGTAACCCGTGATTTGTCATGGGGAATCCCTGTGCCAGTTGAAGGCGGTGAAAACAAAGTGTTGTATGTTTGGTTCGATGCACCCATTGGCTACATTTCAGCAACCAAAGAATGGGCACTGCAGACGGGGAAAGATTGGAAGCCCTACTGGCAAGGTAAAAACACTGAGCTCGTTCATTTTATTGGCAAAGACAATATCGTGTTTCATTGCATTATTTTTCCATCGGTGCTAAAAGCTATGGGGAGCTATATTCTGCCAGAAAACGTTCCTGCAAATGAGTTTTTAAACTTAGAAGGACAAAAGCTTTCTACCTCTAAAAACTGGGCCGTTTGGCTGCACGAGTACCTTGAAGACTTTCCAGGCAAGCAAGACGTGCTACGTTATGTATTGACTGCAAACGCACCAGAAACCAAAGACAACGACTTTACCTGGAGCGATTTTCAAACCCGTAACAACAGCGAGTTAGTTGCTATTTTTGGGAATTTTATTAATCGTGTCATGGTGCTTATGCGAAAGTATTACGACGGCAAAGTACCTGTGCCAAATGCGTACAACGAAGCAGATGAGTCCACCAGGTCCGAATTAGCTACTGCTCCTCATAAAATAGCAGCGCTCATCGAACAGTACAAGTTTAGAGCTGCCTCTCAAGAAATGATGCAGTTAGCAAGGCTAGGAAATAAATATTTAGCAGACGAAGAGCCATGGAAATTGATAAAAACCAACCCTGATCGTGTGGCAACCATTATGCATACTGCCCTGCAAGTGGCCGCTGGCTTAGCAATTGTTTCTGAACCCTTTCTTCCTTATACAGCGCAAAAACTCCGCAATATGTTGCAGATTGAAAGCAATTTGGACTGGGATAGCTTGAACGGATTGTCACTCATAGGAGGCGGCCATCAATTAGGCGAGGCTACCCTTTTGTTTGAAAAAATTGAAGATGATGCTATAACCAAACAACTAGAAAGACTTACTTCCTAATTAAACTACTTGTTGCGTCCCCTACTTGACTCCTAATCAACTTAACAAATTTCTGAAGAATTAAGCGTTGTAACGTCTGAATTTCATATTTTTATGATACCAAATTTTACAATAATGACAAATTTACCTCTTTACAAAAGGTTTAGTGCGTTTGGATTGGCGCTTGTGCTATTCTCTTTACCGCTATTTTTTTTACTTGAAATCGAAACAGCTCATTTTCTAAAAAATTTACAAGTATTCTATTCTGATGAAGGTGTGCTCTGTGTCTTTTTTTTAACAGGCATTGTATTTTTTTATCTTGGAATAATTCTAAGGAAATTTAACAAAGCCTAGGCTATATTTGTGGCAATGATTCGCATTGCCCATCATTCCATTTATGCACATCCATTGCCCGAAGGGCATCGGTTTCCTATGTTAAAATACGAAATGTTACCCGAGCAGCTTGTTCGTGAAGGGACATGTCAAAGGGAACAGTTTTTTGCTCCTGGCCGCATTTTAGATCAGCATGTTTTGCCTACGCATTGCTCAGAATATTACAAAAAACTAAACGCTGTATCACTAACCAAAAAAGAAATCAGACGAATTGGTTTTCCGCTATCACAAGAGCTTATTGAGCGTGAATGTATCATTGCTCAAGGCACCTTAAAAGGCTGTGCATTTGCATTAAAAAATGGCATTTCGTTCAATATTGCTGGTGGTACTCATCATGCCTTTTTTGACCGAGGAGAAGCATTTTGCCTGCTTAACGACCAAGCTATTGCTGCGAACTATTTACTAGTAACTGAGCAAGCAAAACAAATTCTAATCATCGACTTAGACGTTCACCAAGGCAATGGCACCGCTGCGCTTTTTCGTAATAACCCAAAGGTGTTTACTTTTTCGATGCATGGGAAAGCGAATTATCCTTTTCAAAAGGAGACTAGTGATTTGGACATAGCGCTTGAAGACAATACAAAAGACAACGAGTACCTGGATATTTTAGCACTTCAATTAGCGCATCTATTTTCCACAGTTCAACCTGATTTCGTGTTTTACCTCTCAGGAGTTGATGTCCTTAAAGAGGATAAACTTGGGAGGTTGGCGCTGTCGCTTGAGGGCACAAAAAAACGAGATGAAATGGTATTGTCATCTTGTTTTGAACGTAACATTCCCGTGCAATGCAGTATGGGTGGTGGCTATGCGCCGGATGTAAATTTGATTATCGAAGCGCATGCAAACACCTATCGCGTAGCAATGGAAATTTTTGAGTAACTAAAGCATTAACATCTCGTCCAAATGGATTTCTGTGCTTTGTCTTTTCTCTCCTGATTTGGTTTCATAGTCTCGATACACCAACCTTCCTTGGCACGCCACGTGACTGCCTTTTTTTAGGTGGGCTGTGCAAATCTCAGCTAGCTTATCCCATGCCACAACACGGTGCCATTGAGTGTTTTCGACCATTTTGCCTTCTTTATTCTTGTATCGAAAATTAGTAGCGAGTGAAAATTTCGCTAATTTTTTATTGGAATCTAATTTGACTTCTTCGGGATCATCTCCAAGATGACCAATGAGCTGAACTGTGTTCTGAATTGTACTCATGATAAGGGGTTTTTAATCGGTTATACTAATTAGCGCCAACGTTGACTGCGCAACAATAACGCTGCTTTCACAACATCTTGCCTGCTGATTTGTCCCACCAGCTTGCCACGATCCAAAACTGGAAAACGTCGTCTATTTGTTTTATGAAATAGCGTAGCGGCATCAAAAATGGTTTTATCGGCTTCAATCACATCTACTTCCGCTGTCATACTATCTTCGACATTGCGATCAAAAAAGGGTTGATTAAAATACTTTCCTTCTGATAAGTATTTTATACAATCTGCTTCCGATATAACTCCTATGAGTCGGGACAATTCATCTACAACTGGTCCGCCTGAAATCTTGTTACGAATTAGAGTTCGCATCACTTCCAAAATGGACTGTTTTTTAGTAAATGTTATCAAATTTCGCGTCATATAATCACGCACCAACAGCGATTTTCTTCGTTTGGGTACAAGTTTTTGACGCGCGGCTTGAAAACTTTTAATAGGCATTGTTGATGTTTTGTTGAACAAAAGATAAGAAAAAAATCTTAAATCATTTATTTTCTGTAAAAAAGATACTTTTACAACAATGAAAAAAATAGCGATAATTGGGTGTGGTTGGCTAGGTAAAGCACTAGCACAATCGCTTATAGCACAAGGGCATCATGTCCGCGGCAGTGTCACCACCAAAGCCAATTTAGAGGCTTTAGGTAATATGGGTGTTGAGTCTTTTTTGCTTACGGTTGAAAATGAAACTATTGTTGGAGATTTAAATTCCTTTCTCGAAGGGGTCGAAATCGTTGTTATTGCATTTCCACCGGGACGCAGAAAAAACCCTGATGCTAACTATGCAAGTCGAATCAAAATACTAGTAACTGCTCTTTGTAAGTATCCGAGCTGTAAGCTGTTATTGCTCAGTAGTATAGGTGTGTTTGGTGCTGCGCAAGGGGTAGTTAACGAAAAAAGTACCCCGCTGCCAGATAGTGAAGTTGGCCAACAACTATTGTCAGCTGAAAAATTGATTCAAACCACCACAAATCAGGCAACACTAGTAAGGCTGGGTGGGCTAGTTGGAGGAAATAGGCATCCGGTTAAGCAACTTGCGGGTAGAACCAAGATTCCCGCACCAAAAGCGCCAACAAACCTAGTGCATCGGGAAGATGTAGTGCGTTTTCTTATGTCAATAGTTGAACAAGGGCATTGGGGAAAGACACTTCATTGCGTCAGCCCAATTCACCATCAAAGAGAAATTTTTTATACAGAAATGAGTAAGCGTCTAAACTTACCTATACCATCCTTTTTAAGAACAGCGAGTAAGCGAAACAAAAAGGTAGTAGATAGCAGTAGTGCTACGCTATTTAATTTTGCTTATCGGTTGGGCGAGTGTGGGGTTGAAGGGGGCTAACATAGAATCATCATTGATTTGATCAGCAAAATTATTCCAACTCGCTTTCATCTTATTAATAGCTAGGCTTTGCTTTTCGAGGTCGGCATCTGCCAGTCGTTGATCTGCAGCAATACTTGCATGGGTTATAAACACATTAAAACGCGCACGAATCGGTTTGATATCCCAATCTTTTGGCCACGGCTGCGTATTTAATTTGACTGCTTCTTCTTTGATGTTTGTAAGCGTAATCTTACGTTGATTTGAAGGGGTATCATGCAATGACTCCATCAAGGCTATTACGCTAGACCAATTTAAGTCTTGACTTGAAGCTGGGGTTTTAAGTAGTGTTTTTTGAATGAGGGTGTCGGCTGTTTCTAATTTTTTTTGTGAGGGTGGAGGTTGTTTTTGTGAACAACCCACAAACAGAATGCAACATACAAAACTAAAAAAACGCATCTTCAAAGATACATTTATCTGCTATAGCTAAAAAGTCTAATTGTATTGCTCTCCGCTGCCTTGTACATAAAGTACATCAATACCATTAACACTTGTAGGCCATGTAAAACTCAGCTTTCCTTGTGGGTTGGTATCTCCAAAGAGTACATCTGCCAAGCCTTCGCCGGCCATTCCAGGTAAAAAAGAAGCTACAAAAGCATCCCAATTTTGAATATATTCACTTATCATAAGCGGACGGCCAGATATCAACACCACAACTACCTTATTGCCCGAAGCATATACACGTTCAAGTATTTCAAGGTCGGCTTTATTAAGTCTCAAATCGGCATCGTCGCCAAAACCCTCAGCGTAGGGATATTCACCAATAACAGCAAGTACAACATCTCCTTCAGGAATTGTATTGGCATTTGGGTCATATGTGACTTTGGCATTTGGAGCCACTTCTTTAATCCCATCCAAAATAGTTGTGCCATTTGGTTGCAAGACACGATTTGACATGAATCCAGTAAAATCTACTGCATTAACTTTTCCATTGTTGTCTTGATCAATTTCTTCAAAATGACCTACCCAGCTTTTTTCTTCAAATTTATTTTCATAAACTTTTTCAATTTGACTTACGTATTCTTTTTTAGTCAATGTGCCATCATTGTTGTAATCTAAAAAAGCAAAGTCTGGAGTGAAAATACCTTGCCAGTCGGTAGTCCAGCCTCCATTTTGTACACCAAGGTTGTGCGCTGCTGAGCCTACAATTGTAATTGACGTTGACTTGTTAAAAGGGAGTACTCCTTTATTTTTTAATAAAACAGCGGATTTTTGCACTGCTTCGCGAGCAAGCGCACGGTGTTCTAAAGATCCTATTTTATCTAAGTGTGAATCGTCAATATATGGGTCTTCAAAAAGCCCAAGTTCCATCTTCACTTTTAAAATTCTGCGTACGGCATCATCAATGCGTTTGATAGAAACGCTGCCTTCATTTACTGCTTCTATTAGAAATTTAATAAACGTCTTGTAGTGTTCTTGATTTTGACCTTCCATGATTCCCGGTACCATAACCATATCAATCCCTGCATTGACACCATTAATCACATCCTGTTTGTAGTCTCCTGGTATTTCATCAATTCCAGCCCAATCCGATACGACAAAGCCTTCAAAACCAAGCTCTTCTTTTAGCAAATCGGTTAAAATATATTTGCTGCCATGGCATTTTTCACCACGGATACTGTTAAAACTCGCCATTATCGTTTTGACATCAGCAGCGATAGCCGTTTTGTATGGTGGGAGGTAAATTTCCCGAAGGGTTTTATCGTCCAGTTGCACATCACCTCTATCCAACATATAGGTGTGTACTCCATCAACTCGAGTACCCGTCCCCCAAACCGTGGCGCCATCACCAATAAAATGTTTCGCACAGGCTGCCACTTGTTTATTTTGCACATTTGATAACCTGTCTTGATACCCTAAAACGGCTGCATTTGTCAGCGCATCAACAATGGCAGTGGTTTGACCAAATCCTTCGTAAAATCGTCCCCATCTAGGATCTTGAGGGATGGTAATACACGGAGAAAACGTCCAATGGATTCCAGTTGAAGCAACTTCAATAGCTGTAGCTTTATTTACACGATATACTAAGTCAGCATCATTAGACGCACCAAGAGCGAGGTTGTGCGGAAATACTGTAGCGCCCAAAACATTATTATGCCCATGGACAGCATCAATTCCATAAATAAGGGGAATGCCAAGGCGGTTATTCATGGCCATTTTCTGGTACCCATTTACCATTTCTAGCCATCCTTTTGGTGTGTTTATCTTTGGAACTGAACCCCCTCCGCTGAGGATAGAACCAATATGGTAAGTTTGAATATCCTCTGGACTGTCAAGCAAACGCTTATCAACTTGCGTCATTTGTCCAACCTTTTCGGCAAGGGTCATCTGATCCAAAATGGTGGCTACTTTTTTGGCAATGGATTGCTCCTCTTTTTTATTGGAAGAAAAAGTACAGGCGGATAGGACTAAAATGGTTAGTAGTACGAGACTGAATCGCTTGGCAAGCATTGTCTTGGTTTTAAAATTGAAGGTAAAGTTAGAACTTTATATTTTCATTTTTGTCCAATAGGCCCCAATAGGCTCCTACTTCACCTTCAACACCAACTTTCCAAGACTCATCAAAAGTTGAAAAGTAGAATATATCTATGTTTTTTTTTGGACTAAAATTGCGTCTGGATAAAGTGTTTAGAATCGTGATTTGTATTTAACATAATATAATTACTATATTGAAAACAAAAAAATGAAAGATAGAAGAAGTTTTTTAAAAGAAGTGTGCCCAACAGTGGCATTTGCTTTTTTCGGAGTTAGCTTTTTGGAGGCGTGCAGCAGCGGAGACGATGATGTTCAAACTACAAATCCTGATACAGGAAATGGAACTGACCCAGGAAGTGGAAACGACACAGGGTTTTCTGTAAATGGTAACACCTATACTATTGATTTGACACATAGTAATTTTGGCATCCTAGGTAGTGTAGGAGGCTGGAGGAATGGGAAAAGTTTAGGCATTGCCGCATTGCTTTTACGTATTTCAAATACTGAAATCAAGGCTTTTACAAACAAATGTCCGCATCAAGGTGTTGATAATAGATGGGAACTCATTAATAATAGTTCTACATTTAAATGTAATCAGCATGGGAATAGCTATAGCGCTGATTGTAATTCCGCCTTGACTTGCTTTAATACTTCTATAAGTGGAAACACCTTAACTGTTACTATACGTTAGTAGCCTCGCCTGGAATTACCTCTAATAAGGCATAAACTTAGATGCTACGCATCTGTTGCTAAAGCACCGCTGTCTAGGCAACATGTAGCCTCGCCAGGAATCGAACCTGGATCTAAAGTTTAGGAAACTCCTATTCTATCCGTTGAACTACGAGGCCAGTTGCAATAGGCTAAAGATGCCGAAAAACAAAAACTGAATTAATACCAAATGGAATGAGAAGACTTGGTCTTTTTGTTTTACCTGTTTTTGATATAACCATTGTATTGGAAAAGCCACTAAAAACCACCCTATATAATTCGATAGTGGTGCGGTATCATCGGCAAACTCCCAATAATCAAACTTAGGTGCTACAGGTTCAATAACCAAATCCAAAAGCACCATGAGTAATGCGCCACATGCCGCTGCAAAAACAGCTCGCTTAAAAAACACAGCTCCAACCGCTCCTGTAATAAAAGTAAGCATCACCCAATTGGCGCCAATAAGTAAGGGCACGCCACCCACTTTAACCCCTAAATTGTCGCCGTAAACGTATTGTCCAAAAATCAACCCATAATTCACGCCTAAAAGCTCTACACCCATTCCCACTATAAAAGCTACCGCAGCAGCGAAAAGCACCTTATAGTTCACATCAGGAAGATTGACAAAAAGTAACACAATCGTAATAAAAAGGTTGACAGGCGTCGTTTCTAAAAACAACTCACGATCAATAAAAAGAATCCCCATCAAGCCCGAAAAATGAAATAACCAAATAAGGCCAACAGCAATTTTAGCAGTACCCGTTTGTGGAATAAAAAAGTTTTTCATGGCGTTGGCGTTAGATCGGCTACAATTTTTGCAGATAACAGACATAATGGAATGCCACCACCAGGATGCACACTCCCCCCGCAAAAATACAAGCTTGAAATGTTACGCGAGAAATTAGGGTGGCGCAAAAAAGCTGCCATTTTATCGTTGGAAGACGCTCCGTATAAAGCCCCTAAATACGATTGCGTTCTAGATTCTATAATATTTGGCGTCATAATCCATTCTTCCTCTACAAAGGGAGCAATATCAACATCTAAAATTCGGTTTAGTTTTGTTATAACCCATTGGCGCAGCTCTTGTGCAACTAGTTCCCAATCTTGCCCCGTGTCGTGAGGTGCATTGACCATCACAAACCAATTTTCTTTACCCTTAGGAGCATCGGCAGACACATCTTTAGAGGTGATGTTTACATAAACTGTAGGGTCATTAAAAAGGTTTTTTTGATTAAAAATAGCATCAAACTCTGCCTTATAATCATCTGAAAAAAAGATGTTGTGCAAGTCCAGTTGTGGAAACGATTTTCCCATCCCCCAATAAAAAATCACAGCAGAGCTAGACCGCTCTTGAGATAGAATTTTTTCGGGTTGTTTTTGATGGGTTAGCAGTCTGCGATAGGTGGGTACTACGTCCATGTTGGACACCACTATATCGGCGCGGTGTTCGGTTTCATTGACCTGAATTCCTACTGCTTTTTTATTTTCAACAAGGATCTTATCAACGGTCGTGCTTAGATGAAATATAACCCCTTGGCGTTTTGCGAGCTCATATAATGATTGACTGATGTCGCCCATTCCTTTTTTGGGAATGTAGGTGCCATAATGTTGCTCCAAGTGTTGTACAAGTGTCATCATGCCAGGGGTCTGGTATGGGTTCGAACCGTTGTATGTAGCAAAACGGTTATAGAATTGTACCAAATGCGGTTCTTGTAGTTGTGCTTGATTTACACTGTTTAGTGAAGTGTCTATTTCAAAAGAAAAGTAATTAGCAATCCCTACAAGGGTTTCTTTTCTAAGAATGGTTTGCCATTTGTGTAATGACCGCTCCAAAAACAACGGTCGGGTACGATCAAATTTCCTCTTTGCTTTTGATAAGTAGTTGTTCAGTGTTTTAGCAGGCACCGCAAGCTTTTCTTCCACTTCCTCAACAAATCGATTAGTATCTCCATATGCTGTAAGTGTTTTCCCATCCTCCCAAAAATAATTGCATGCAATCTCTTTGCGTTTGTACTGAAAAAAAACATCGGGATTTTCGTTGCAAAGGGTAAACAGTTCATCTACAAATTGAGGCATGGTAAACAAGGAAGGTCCTGCATCAAAACGATAAGCTCCAAGGCTAAACGTAGATAGCTTTCCACCTATGTAATCATTGGCTTCAAAAACCTCAACGGAATAGCCTTTTTTTGCTAAGCGAATTGCCGTTGCCAATCCGCCTACGCCAGCACCAATAAGAATTGCTTTAGCCATTGTTCAAAGGTAATGGACGCACCGCAAATCGCGCAAATAAATCTTCTTTATACCAATTACGTTTGCGTGTTTTTTTTACAATTGCTGCATGATGAGAACTTTTGTAGGCAAAGTCTTTAACTTCTTCCAAACTGTTCCACAAACTAAACGTAGCTTGTTGCACCAAAGGCCATTCACCAACGCCTTTATACCACAGTACGCCTTTGGCATTTTGTATGGCTTTGGAAGCAGCTGGAACAGCGCGCCAAAACTCCAACAGCCTCCTTGGACGTAAGGTAGCACGGGTAATTATGCCTATTTTTTCGTCATCGAGTAAGGCTCTTTTTTCAGCCACAAACGGATTTGATTTCCCCCAAAGGCCGTGGCTCTGAAGGGTGTGCAGAGAAAAATGTTTTTGGCTATGTGACATCTTATTATAGGCCTGCATTAAGGGGCTTTCAGTCAAAAAAGCAGTTGCTGCCGCTTCTGACTCCCAAATGGTGAGCAGTCCGTACGTAGAAAAGTCTGGCCAAAGACTAAAGCCTTTACCCGCGCCTGTGCCGAGGGTCTTAAAAAACTGAATGCCCTGTTGTTGGTGCAATTGTGGAATGGCACGTTGCATTTGTGTAAACGCCCAAAATTTATTTTTGGAATACGAAAAAAAGCTTAAAACGACCTGTTGTGCCATGTGTTAAAGATAGTACTTCTGTTGTATCTTATAATAACATTTACTTAACATTTAGCTTCAATTCATGTCACATAATAAAAGCACATTTGTTTAAACTTTTAATTAAAATGAAAAATATAACATTAATTTTTGCTGCACTACTAAGCGTAGCGTTGCTACAAGCACAAGAAGAAAAGAAAGATTCTTTAGTTGTTACTGCACTTGAGGAAGTGGTAGTTGATGGATACTTTGGAGGGTTATCCAAAGCATTAAAGCAACAAAAGAACAACCTTAACATTACCAATGTTGTTACTGCTGACCAAGCAGGTAAATACCCAGATGACAACGTTGGAGAAGCACTTCGCCGAATCTCTGGTATTAGTGTTCAAAACGACCAAGGTGAAGCACGTAATATCGTAATGCGTGGTTTTGGTACGCAGTTGAACTCTGTTACTTTAAACGGTGATCGTTTACCATCTGCTGAGGGAGACAACCGTAACATCCAGCTTGACCTTATTCCAACCAACATGATTGAGGCAATTGTTGTTAAAAAATCTTTAACGGCTGATATGGAGGGAGATGCTATTGGTGGTTCTGTAAACTTAATTACACGTTCTAACCCGAACGACTTCCGTGCTTCTGCTACTATTTCTGGTGGGGGTAACCCAATTCGTAGTGGTGGTTACAACGCGAACTATGCTTTGGTTATTGCCGACAAGCTATCTGATAAATGGAGCTACACTCTCAGTTCTACCATTCAAACTCGTGATTATGGATCTGATAACATTGAATTTGCTTGGAACGACCCGGCTGACTGGACTGACAATGAATCATATGAAATAGAGGAAATGGATATTCGTCGTTACGATGTAAAGCGTACACGTCGTTCGGTTTCATTAAACTTAGATTACAACATCGATGAGAACAACTATTTGTATTTTAAGTCTATCTACAACCATAGAGACGACTGGGAAAACCGTTTCCGTTGGAGAGCTTTTTATGAGGAAGACGATGGCGATCTTTTATTTACTATAAGAAAGCAAACCAAAGGGGGTATTGATAACGAAGAAAACGATGCGCGGCGATTAGAAGATCAACGCCTTGAAAAGTATAGTTTCGGAGGTGAACATAAAGCAGGAAGCTTAGTGATTGATTGGAAATTTTCTACAGCAAAAGCAAGTGAGCACCGCCCAGATGAGCGGTATACACGCTATCAATTTGAATCTAATGTTAATGATACAACTTCGCCTGTTGCTCCTGGTAGTTCGCCATGGGATATATCAAATATCGAGCGTCCATACCCAAATTTTGTTAACAATGAATGGAATAATGACGAAAATTATAGATACCGCTGGACACAAGACGCACAAAAATATACAGATGAAAACAACACTCAATTTAAAATCAATTTTGAACTTCCTTATGCTGAAAGCTCAAAATTAAAGTTTGGTGCTGCGTATAAAGACCAATCCAAAATGCGTGATGATATTTGGTTTGAATATGACAATGATCTAGGACGCTTAAACACTGTTCCTACATTTGATGCAACTATTGATAGTTATGAGCCAGGAAGCAAATACGTCTTAGGTAATTTCATGGATGCACGTTACTTAGGGCGACTTGCCCTTGGAGGTGCAGATGGAGCTGATTTTGAAGAGTACGTTATGGACGAATTTGCTGGTGCAAACTACAACGCGGATGAAACCATTAGTGCTGGATATATCATGACAACTAATAATCTTGGGCCAAATACAATTCTTGTGGCAGGTTTTAGAGTAGAAAAAACTGATATAAATTATATTGGACAAGTATTTGATGAGGACTTACATGAAACACCTGATGACATAGCAGAAACGACAGGTGAAAAAGATTACACGAATTTTCTTCCAAGTATAAACCTTAGACATAATTTTTCTGACAGTTTTAATGTAACGGTTGCCTATTCTAAATCTCTAGCTCGCCCTGACTACTTTGATCTTGTCCCATTTGAATATGTTGAAAATGATAGTGAAAGAATTGAAATTGGTAACTCAAATCTTGAGGCTACAACTTCAAATAATTTTGATATTATGGTTGAAAAGTATGTGGGTAATACAGGAATACTTTCTGGAGGTTTATTCTATAAATCATTAGATAATTGGATTTATACCTTTAGGGATTCTGATTTTACATACAACGGCACAACATATGAAAGATTTACACAAAGAAGAAATGGTTCTGAAGCAAGTGTTTTTGGATTTGAATTAGCTGCTCAAACACAAATATTAGATAACCTTAACCTTGCAGCAAATTATACGTTTACAGATTCATCAACAGATAATATCTTAGAAGGAAGAAATGATGTGCCGCTTGCTGGTGCTGTTGAGAATATGTATAATCTTTCTTTGGCTTATGAAACAAATAAGATTTTTGCAAGAATTTCTTACAACTACGCTGGTGAGCAACTAGATGAGTTAGGTGGAGACGCTTGGGAAGATCGTTACTATGATGAGCAAAAGTTTTTAGACCTTAACGCTTCATACAATCTAACGGATAAAATTCGTTTATTTGCAGAGGCTAAAAACCTAACTAATCAACCATTGCGTTACTACCAAGGAAGCAAAGAAAAAACGATGCAACTTGAGTACTACCAAATGAGCTGGAACTTAGGTCTTAAAATAGATTTATAATGAAATATATCAACGGAATCTTCACTCTTTTTGTGGGTTTCGTAGTATTGGCACAAGAGCGGACTTCGGTTCGCTCTTTTGCTTTTCCCCAAGTTGAAGCCACCCTCGAAACCGAAGCTGTTGTGTCTTATGACGATGCGGCAGACGATATCTGTATTTGGGAAAACCCCAATGACGCTATAAATTCCATTGTGGTGGCTACTGATAAAAAATATGGCCTAATCACATACAATCTGCAAGGCAAAAAACTACACCAATATCCAGTAGGCAGACCAAATAATGTAGCGCATTTTGTCGCTAACGATATACTCAAAAACGACTTGCCACTGATTTGCGCATCGAACAGAACACAAGAAACCATAACCTTCGCGTTTCTAAATCCTGATGGTTCTCTTACTGAAATTCAAGATATTGAAGTACCCCTTAGAGAAGTTTACGGGATTACTACCTACCTTGACGAGCAGCCCTATGTAATAGTAAGCACCAAGAAGGGCAAAGTATGGCAATATCAAGTTGGATTACAAGGAAAAAAAGTAAGTATGGCATTGGTACGTAAATTAAAATTTGGTAAAACCGTAGAGGGACTTGTAGTCGATCCAACCAAAAAAAAATTATATGTTGCTGAGGAGGAAAGAGGTCTTTGGCAGTTAAATGCTTTGCCCTGGCAAGCGGATGAAAAAACAATGATTTTAAAGGTTGACAAAGATAAACTAAAACCCGATTTTGAGGGACTTGCACTTCGTGAAAATGAAGACGGAAGCGGTTGGATTGTCATGTCTGTACAAGGGTCAAATGCCTATGCGTTTATTGATAAACAAAGTCTAAAATTGAAAAACATCATTCAAATAAAAGATGGTGTTGTGGATGGCGTACAAGAAACCGATGGTCTTGACGTAAGCAGTCTAAAAACACCAACGTTCCCTAACGGCATACTTATTGTGCAGGATGGCGAAAACGGAAACGAACCACAAAATTTTAAATATATCAATTGGAATCAAATCGAAGTATTACTAACACTTTAATTATTGTTATAGCTTGTACTTGTGGGCTTGTTATAAATGCCCAAAAAGTATTAGAAAAATACAACTTACCTTTAGTATTGGAAGAAACATCTGGGCTTACTATGCTTAATGATACATTGTGGACACACAATGATTCAGGAAACGAGGCAGCGCTTTATGCCCTTAGTACTAAGGGTAAAATAATAGCCAAAAAGAAGTTATACGGTCACAAAAATATTGACTGGGAAGACATCACTACAGCAAATGGAAAACTTGTAGTAGCAGATATGGGAAATAATTTTGGGACCAGAAAAAATCTATACTTATTAGAAGTTGCTATGTTAGCAAAAGGCCATGAGGTCTTAGATTCAATTCCATTTTACTACCCTGAACAAGAAAACTTTGGTTTTCAGCAAGCCACACCTTTTGATGCCGAGGGGCTTATTTATATTGAAAATAACCTAGTGGTTTTTACCAAAAACAGGAGCACAAAAACAACCGAAATTTACATCGTTTCTAAGGATTCTCAAGCAGCTAAAAAAATAGGTTCTCTGCCTGTTGGTTCCCTTATTACTGGGGCAGACTATCACCAAAAAAGCAACACATTGGTACTCACTGGATATGGTAAGGAAAAGCATCAGCAATTGTATGTAATAAATGATTTTACGTTGTCGCCCAATCCAAACCTAAATATTACACAATTTGAACTCGATTTTAGAGGGGCGCAAATTGAGGCTGTATGTATTATTGATGAAAAAACCGTTTGGATTACTTCTGAGCAAAGGAAAAAATACCCTGCGTTTTTAGCTAAAATTGCCCTTCCGTAAGCATAATCACGCTTCATCTCAAGTTGATTATCTTAGCCAAAAAATAAAGCTATGCCTGATATTGTTGCTTTTGGCGCAAGCTCGAGTTTAAACTCGATAAATAAAAAATTGGCGCATTTTGCTGCGCAAAATGTTCCCAACGCAACCGTCAACATCTTAGATTTAAACGATTTTGAGATGCCTTTATACAGCACAGATCGTGAAAAAGAAGGTATTCCACAAAAAGCGCACGACTTTAAAGCAGCACTAAAAGCAGCTGATGGTATCATCATTTCGTTTGCCGAGCATAACGGGGCTTATACCACAGCTTTTAAAAATATCTTTGATTGGATTTCGAGATTGGAAAAGCCGATTTGGTGTGGCAAACCCATGTTTTTGCTCTCCACCTCAACAGGTGCACGTGGAGCCATTACCGTTTTAGAGCTTGCCCACTTACGATTGTCCCGTGACAATCCCAATATTCCCACCTTTTCGTTGCCTTCTTTTAAAGAAACTTTTGATGACAACGATGGCATAATCAATGCTGAGCTTCGAGCTAATTTTGATAAAGCCTTGGCAAGTTTTGTCTCTCAACTACGCTAAAAGACTAATCGCCATAACAAGCATTATGGCGTTTTCAATAAATGTAGCTTCGGTCATGGGGAGGTTAAGCACGCTGCCTAAACAAGCGCATTGGATGTGTTGTTTTTTGAGTAAAACCAGAACCACACCCACAGTTGTAATCCCAAGAGCAATTATGGTGGCTATTAAAATGAATGGAGGAACAAAATCAATGAGATAGGAAATGCCGAGCGCCAATTCTATAAAAGGATATATCCAGCCGTAAATAGGCCACGCAGCAGCAAGGGGATCATAGGTCTTAAACATCGATTGAAATCCGCTTATATCCAACAACTTAAAAAAAGAAAACACCATAAAAAACATGGCCATAAAGTCGTGCATCATTAGGTTCGTTTCTAAAGATTCTCGATGAATCGTCAGAACAGATAGCACTATAAATCCAAAAATCAAAAACAGCGGGAAAAGCTGCTTTAGCTTTGAAGGTTGCTTTGGCGTTTCATCTATTAAAGCGAATTTTTTAGGTAGGATTGCCGTAATCTCAGCGATTGTAATATACTGATTTGCGTTAATTTCTACTTCTCCTGTTTGATGATTTGAAATGACATTAGCGACATGCGCTAGGCTTTCAAACGCTTTCTTGACGGATTTTTCACAGCCCGTGCATGTCATGCCGGAAATAAAAAAAGTTTGCTTTTGCATAGGTCAGGTTTAGCCAACAACCATAGGCACTTCGATCAATAGGATTTGGGTGTCTTGATGGGCGATTACCTCAAAGGTAGCCGTTTCTGTAATACCCAACGCATCACGTCTTCCCAAAAGCTGTTCCCCAATTTCAACCTCGCCTTCAATAACAAATGCATACACCCCGTTTCCTTCTGCTTTTAGGTCGTAATAAACAGCTTCTGATTCATCCAAATCCAACATATGAAACCATGCATTTTGATGAATCCAAACGCCTTGATCATCAGGACTGGGGGATAGAATTTGAAACGGCTCATTTTTTTGGTGAAGCGAATCAATAGGGATTTGTGCATAGCGCGGTTCAACGTTTCGTTTGTTTGGAAAAATCCACAACTGCAGTAGGTTGATCTCTTTATCGGGGTTTTTGTTGTATTCGCTGTGATACACACCCGTACCGGCACTCATCACTTGAATTTCTCCTTCACGAATGACCTCGGTGTTTCCCATGCTGTCTTTATGCTCCAAATCACCACGAAGGGGAATGGTAATGATTTCCATATTGTCGTGCGGATGAGTGCCAAAACCCATACCTCCTTGAATAATATCATCGTTTAGCACACGTAGGGCACCAAACTGTACACGCTCAGGATTAAACCAGCTTGCAAAACTAAAACTGTGTTTTGCCTGGAGCCAATCGTGATTGGCGCTCCCTCTAGAGTCGGCAGGATGAAAAATAATATGCATATTCAAGACATTTGATTAGATAAATTCCGAGACTATTTTACCCGAAATAAGTGCAGGTGGTACTCCAGGTCCAGGGACTGTCAGTTGTCCGGTAAAGTATAAATTATCAACTGTTTTACTTTTCATTTTTGGACGTAAAAAAGCCGTTTGTAGCAAGGTGTTTGCCATGCCGTAGGCGTTGCCTTTGTAGGAGTTATATACTTCTTTGAACTCCTTAACACAAAACGATTCATTAAATAAAATATGCGGCTTGATTTCCGTATCGGTGAGTTGCTCCATACGCTCCAAAACAATATCAAAATACTGTTGCCGCAGTTCTGGTGTGTCCTCCAAATTAGGCGCAATGGGAATCAAAATAAAGCAAGCTTCTTGGCCGGATGGCGCCATTAAAGGGTCGCTTTGTGAGGGTAAATTCACATAAAATAGTGGGTCATTTGGCCATTCGGGCGTATCGTAAATACTATTGGCGTGTGCATCAAAATCCACATCAAAAAAGAGATTATGGTGCGCCAAAGCATCTAGTTTTTTATCTAATCCAATATAAAACAACAGTGAAGATGGCGCAAAGGTTTTTTTGTCCCAATAAGCTTCGCTATAGGCGCGCTTTTCTTTTGGTAAAAGGGTTTCGGTGTGGTGGTAATCTGCTCCCGAAATGACAATATCAGCTTCAAAAGTAGTTGTGCCAACACGAACGCCGCATGCCTTTCCATTTTTAAGTAAAATTTCATCTACTCCTTGACTCGTATAATATGTAACGCCTAAAGATTTACCTAGCGTTACCATAGCATCTACAATTTGATACATCCCTCCTTTTGGGTGCCAGGTGCCTAAGCCAAAATCGGCATAATTCATAAAGTTGTAAAATGCAGGTGTGCTTTCGGGTTTTGCGCCCAAGAATAATACGGGAAATTGCAACAACGATCGCAGTTTAGGGTTTTTAAACTGCTGCTCGACTTGTTTGCGAATATTGGTAAAAAACAGCCCCACCTTACGTACTGTTTGAGGGGTCACCAATTCAAGTGGTGATACTCCTGGGCGATATACCAAATCCTTGACAGCTATGTCATAATTATTACGTGCTTTGGATAAAAATCGTTCTAATTTAACCCCACTACCGGGTTCAATCTCATCAAATCGCGCTGCAATTTTTGAAATACTATCCTCAACTGGAAATACGTCATCTTTACCAAAAACAACTTGGTACCCTGGTGCTAAACGATCTAATTGGTAATAATCGGAAACCTGCTTGCCAAAATCTGCAAAGAAGGATTCAAATACATCTGGCATCCAATACCAAGAAGGCCCCATGTCAAAAGTGAATCCTTCTTTTTTAAACTGGCGAGCCCGACCACCTAGGGAGTCATTTTTTTCAAGCACTTGTACTGTGTGCCCTTTTTTTGCCAAATAACAGGCGGCGGAAAGGGAAGAAAATCCCGAACCGATAATAATGATCTTTTTCATAGAGGTACAAATTTACAGTATAATTTGATGCTATATTTGCAACGATGCAATTTATCCGCCTACTTTCTGCACCGCATTCGTCTAAATACTTGCTTTTTTTTGGGGTGCTACATATGTTGCTATTGCCTTTAGCGTTTGCAGGTAGAGGGACATTTGAACTTCCTTTCAATTTATTTGTTGCACCAGAACTTTTCCCCTTCTTTAACATCATTACATTTATGGGCGACGGTTGGTTTGCTCTTGTCATTTTTGGATTGGTATGGATTATTGCAATCCAACAAAAGCTTTTTATCAAGGCGGAACTCATCAACTTTTTAATCGTTTCGGCACTTATGGGAATTGGAATTTATGTGTTTAAACAACTTATTTTTCCAGATGTAACTAGGCCCATTGCCCATTTTACCACACTCCCGCAAGGGTGGAATCCGGATAATTTTTCGTTGTCATTTCATCGGTTTCGCTCCTTCCCATCCGGGCACACGGCATCTGCAGCTACCTACGGATTTTTCTTGATGCGTTATGTGCCACATCCCTATAAGCGTGTGTTGCTTTATGCTGCCATATTGTTGGTGGGCTATTCTCGTGTATTTTTGTTTCAGCATTTTGTAGCTGATATATTTGCAGGTGTGCTGTTAGGCTTACTTTGCGTTATGGGTGGTGATTGGATTTCGAATCAAATTTTCCACAAAAACAGATTAGAAATTGATGGATAAAGTTTTAGTTACCGGCGCAGCTGGGTTTATCGGATACCATGTAAGTAAACTGCTTGTTGAAAACGGTTATGATGTTGTTGGTCTTGACAATATGAATAGCTACTATTCGGTGCCTTTAAAAGAAGCCAGGCTACATAAATTACACACCTCATCCAAGGGTAGCTTTCATTTTGAACGATTAGATATTAGCGATTCAAAAAAAATAAATACGCTTTTTGAAGAAGAGAAATTTGATTCTGTTATCCATTTGGCAGCACAAGCTGGAGTTCGGTATTCACTCAAACATCCTGAACCTTATGTTGAGACCAATATCAATGGTTTTTTTAATGTTCTGGAATCGAGCAGAAAACACGGCATCAAGCACTTATATTATGCCTCGAGCAGCTCTGTGTATGGGAACCAAACCAAAGTCCCGTATAACGAGGAAGACCGTGTTGATCACCCTATTAGTATGTATGCGGCAACCAAAAAAGCCAACGAGCTGATGGCGCATACCTACAGCCATTTGCATGAACTAAAAACCACGGGCTTGCGGTTTTTTACCGTTTATGGCCCTTGGGGAAGACCCGACATGGCACCCATGTTGTTTTTAGAGGCTTTGTTATCAGATAATCCTATACAAGTATTTAATAACGGTGACTTACAACGAGACTTTACCTATGTCGGTGATATTGCGGCTGCCATATTAAAGCTACTTAAAAAGGATAAACAATCGCATTGCCCAAACTATTGTTTATACAACATTGGAAATGCACAACCTGTTATTTTGGAAGAGTTTATCCAGCTGATGGAAGAGATTACAGAAAAAAAGTTTATTCGTCAAAACAAACCCATGCAACCTGGTGACGTATATAAAACACATGCAGATGTAAGTGCATTAGAAGCCTATATTGGTACAATTGGACACACACCGCTCAAGAAGGGGTTGCGTCATTTTGTGGACTGGTATTTGGAGTACTATCAATAGTAAGGCGTAACCGCTTTTCATAAATCATATAGTACATTCCAAAAAGCGATACTCCTGCAGTAAGAAGTGTAAACCAAACGCCAATTGCAGCCGTTAACTCAGGGGAAATTGCAAGCCATGCTCCGCTTTTCAGAAACAAGAATTCACGAACGCCTATCCCTGCAAACGATGCAATAGAAGCTACTGCGGAAAGCAAGAACACAAGCAACAAAGGTTGAATAAACTCCATATCTACACCTAGCGCAAAAACAATACAGCTAACACTTAGTAATTGCGTAAACTGCACCGCAAAACTCCAAAGCAACGTTTTACGATAGACAGCTTTACTTTTGAAAATAAGCTCGGTTGCGTAAAATCCAATAAAAATAAGCATCATAAAAATGGGAATACGCCACCCAAATGCAATAGGGAGTATACGTTTTGGATCGAGTAAAAGTACACAACACAACAACGCGCCCAAGCCTACCGCACGGTCTAAGACTAAAGCTTTCCCTAATATTTTCCACGACCAATCGAATGTTTTATGCAGCTTAAGCGCCTTATAAGCATCGCCTCCAATACCTCCCGGCAAAAAGAAATTATAAAACATTCCTAATAGATATAGACGATGATTGGAATCCGGTTGCAACTTAAATAAAAAGTGATTAAAAACTCCCAACAAACGCCAAGATGACAAGTATTGTGAAAGGACAAAAAAGAGCATGGCTAAAAACAAAAACTCCAATCGCACATCAAAAAGCACGTCTGCCAGTTCATTAATATTGAGTTGATTGACAAACAAATATATACATAGGGCGCTAATCCCAACCTGTAAAAATTTAAGTAGTTGGTTACGCATCAAAGCGAGAAACTTTACGAATACGAAACGGTTTTTTGTCTTGCGACTCAAAGTAGGTTTTCATCAGTAAATCATACAAAATTCCTATACTGAAAAACTGTATCCCCACCACAATAAGCAGCACTGCCAAAATAAGTAATGGGCGTCCCCAAATATCTTCACCCATCAGTTTCAATGCCAAAAAATAAAAACCTAACAACAATCCTGAACCAAATAAAGCAAGCCCGATATTACCAAAAAAATAGATGGGTTTTTGTAAAAATTTTCGCTGAAACAAGATGAGAAGTAAGTCGTTGACTACCTTAAACGTTCTTCCTAATCCGTATTTGGAAACGCCAAATTGCCTTGCGTGGTGACGCACGGGAACTTCAGTAATTCGAGCGCCGTCCAAAAAAGCGGCTAAATTGATGAAGCGATGCATTTCGCCATAGAGGTTGAGGTTTTTGGCCGTTTCTTTAGTAAATACTTTTAGGGCACAGCCTTGATCTTGGATGTTAAGTTTAGTCGTGCTACGAATAATTAAATTCGCAATTCTAGAAGGAATGGTTTTAAATTTAGAGTCTTGTCTTTTTTGGCGAATCCCTGTAACAACATCCCAATCTTCTTCCATTAGTTTTGCAAGCATTGCTGGAATGTCATCAGGGTCATTTTGCATGTCACCGTCCAAGGTAACCACATATTCGCCTTGCGCCACGTCAAACCCTGCTGCCATGGCAAGGCTTTGCCCGTAGTTTTTTTTCAATTCTACCAAAACTACTTTAGGGTTTTGCATTTTTTTAATGGCTTCTCTTGTGCCGTCAGTAGAGCAATCGTCAATAAAAATAAGTTCAAATGTATATCCGTTGAGAGCTGTACAAATACGATCTGTAAGCAATGGGATATTTTCTTCCTCATTAAAGACAGGAACAACAAGTGAAAGCAATGCGGTTGTATTCGACATTTATGCGCTATTTTTACAAAGGTACTAAGAACCCTACTAGTTGATGAAATTCTCTATAGAAAACAACCAAAAAGCATGGATTTTTGCCGTGTTCGCGGCTGCATTAGTCAGCTTTACCTTTATAAATGCGTATCCGATTAGCATTTTGGACGAAGCCAAAAATGCCGAAGCTGCAAGAGAAATGTGGGCTAGTGGTGATTATTGGGTGCCTAAATTTAATGGCGAACTCCGCACAGACAAGCCGCCACTGCATTATTATTTTATGCTCTTGGGGTTTAAATTATTTGGTACTACGATTTTAGGCGCACGGTTTTTTTCGGCGGTGATGGGGTTTATAACACTATTGGCGACGTTTGGATTTGCGCGCAAACATCTCGGCAAGGGGGTGGCACAAACGACCATGCTCATTTTATTTGGGTCCTTTTTCTTTATGCAAGAGTTTCACCTTGCTGTTCCAGACCCCTATTTGATTGCTTTTGTAACTCTGGGGCTGTTTAGTTTTTACCACTTTTACGCAACCAAAAAGTACTTGTATTTGGTGTTGTTTTATTTCTTTTTGGCATTGGGCGCGATGAGCAAAGGTCCCGTTGCCATTGCCTTACCTGGGCTTTCGGTTGGCTTGTTTTTGGCGTTACAAAAAGAGTTGAAAAATACATTCCGCTACTTTCCTGTATTAGGACTTTTGGGTATTGCGATTTTGGTAGTTCCGTGGTTTTGGCAGGTGCATATCAAAACGGATGGGCTCTGGACGCAAGGGTTCTTTTTTGACCATAATATCAATCGGTTTTCAGCCCCTATGGAAGGTCACGGTGGTAGCTTTTTGGTTACTTTGGGATTTGTACTTCTAGGCTTATTGCCGTTCTCCTTTTTTATTCCACAGGCATTTAGACATGCGTGGCAAGAACGCACAAATACCGCGTTGGTATTTGCAGCTTGCGTTTCGGGGGTTTTTATTCTGTTTTTTAGTTTATCGTCTACAAAATTGCCCAATTACACCATGCCCTGTTATGCCTTTTTAGCACTACTTTTAGGGGCGTTTTTTACCAAAAAAATGACTGTCGGTTTTACCAAATGGAGTTGGATTAGCATGGTATTGCTTGTACTTATTGGCGTTGCACTGCCAATAGCGGCGTTTATCGGTTTAGGGTTAGAAAAAGTCCTTCAACCCTATCAACACTTGGCCTTTGGATTGGTGCCGACTGCCGTTGGCACATTGTTAGGGTTGTTACTTTACATCCGAAAAAAGACCCCTGCTTTTTTACTCACCGTGGCATTTTCGTGGGGTGTCATACTATTTGTATTGCACGGATTTATCTATCCCCAACTTACAAATGCCTTACCCACAACCGTAGTTGCTAAGGCCTTGCCAAAAAATGCGAAGGTGGTTGTGTATAAACGCATGGACGCTGCCTTTCCGTTTGCTTTTCAACAGACTTTTGATGTCATGGAAAACCTAAACGATACCGCTAACTTGCATGGTTTTTATCTTTTAACCAATCATCCTGAAGGACAAGATTTAGATGCTTTTGAAAACATACAAAAAGTGACAAGCCAAAAGGCGCTTTTTGAAAACCATACAACGGATTTATATCGTATCGAATAGTAAAAATCGTATCTTTATATTCAAATAGCATAACAAAATATTATGATAACATACGAATGCAACCAGTGCGGCATGGCCGTAAAAGCCACTTGTGGAAAATGTGATGTGCCTTTAGAAAATGGGTTTTTATCTTTAGACAATGGCACTGAAGTACAAATTTCACAATGCCCTTCTTGCGAAGGAAAAATCAAATCGCCGCAATGCTGTGGCGCAGATATGAGCTGTGAAGTGTAATGGAGTATTACACCGCTGAAAACTTTTCTGGTGCATTAGAAAATGTAGGTTCAGATTGGAAATGGCAGTCCGATGCCCTTGAGGCTACTTTTATTTTTTCTGATTTTAAAACCGCTTTTGCTTTTATGACACAGGTCGCAGAAGTAGCAGAGCGTTTGCATCATCATCCCGATTGGCAGAACAGCTACAATAGGGTAAAAGTTCGATTATTTACACACGATCACAATGCCGTTACTGACCTTGACATTACGCTTGCAAAAGAAATTAGTGCTTTGGTAAAAAATTAGTTTAATTGCCAACGCATACCTAAAAACACACGCCTTCCTTGGTTGGAAGCGTATACATAGGTAGGGTCAAAATCATCACTAAATGGATTATCTGCAGCGGCTATACTATTTGCTGGTGGTGTAAAGTCGAGTATGTTTTTCAGTCCACCAAATACTTCTAAAGCGCCCCAATTGTGTGTGTATTGCATATTTAATATATGTATCCATGGGCTATTGGGGTCGCGGGAATCTTCATCGCCTAGTAATGGTAATCGCATGGGGCTAATCACATTCCCTGAAACATCAAACGTTCCACGTGTATTCGCAAGTGTGTAGGAAAGTTGGTACGTTCCTGTAAGTTTCTCGGTAAAATAAGGACGTTCTTTTTTCTCGTTTTCTTTGGCAAAAGCGTCTATCCAAGTGGCCCCTGCATTAAACTGAATGCCGTTTGAAAACAACCCGCGAAGGTTTAGTGTGGCCCCGCGTGTAACTGCGTACCCATCCAAATTGGCATATACAATTTTTTGTGGATCGCTATCGTAGTCAGGTAAAATTTTGTTGTCGAAATAAGTGTAAAATAAACTGGCATCTATGTTTAAGATATAGCCTTGTTTGGCATAAATATCTTTGGTCCAGTTTAGGTTGGCGTTCCAAGAACGTTCGGGTTTTAGTTTATCGTCAAATACCACATCTCTTGCGCCAGTAAGCGCTGCGTGGTCTTCAGTAAATACATTTACTATTCGATAGCCCGATCCGATGCTTAGACGAAGTGCTTGGCTGCTTGTTCGTGCGTATTTTATATTTAAACGGGGGGTAAGAATCGTGCCATAACGACTGTTGTAATCCCACCGTGTTCCTAAAAGCCATTTTATCCTTGGCCCAGTATTTAGTGTCGTTTGTACAAAAATACCGGGTAAATGGGTTTGTTCTTTGTTTGCTGTGGCGGGGGTATTGTCGTTGTACCACGTGTAGCGATACGTAAGTCCAAGCGTTAGCGGAACTGCTCCAATGTGTTCATCCAATACAGCTTGTACAAAGCCGATGCGTTGCTGTGCCAAGAATTCGGTATTGCCATACACCGAGTTTTGATCATGGTCGTTAAAGCTGTACTGAATATAGGCATCTGGTGAAATGGTATATGCGCCAAACACTTCCCAACGGCGGGTGAAAATACTTTCGCCGTAACGTTCTGTTCCGCCTCTAAACGCGGGTGTCCAATTCATTTCGCCGCCCCAACGTTCTTCGTGCAAATAGCGAGTTGCGATGCTAAACGCATTGAGGTCGAGTTTGTTAAAAACAGAGATGCGATTTTGTAAGGTAAGGTCGGTAAAGTTGTCG
>ERZ802819.126-NODE-126-length-47635-cov-15.247_pt1 | contig 47635 bp, 59 predicted proteins | sample MGYA00345647_ERZ802819 | MGnify/ENA primary metagenome ERZ802819 (study PRJEB30503, sample SAMEA104212355) | marine metagenome | biome: Westerlies Biome; feature: [SRF] surface water layer (ENVO:00010504) within the epipelagic zone...; material: water...
AGATGGTGCAGTTACCGGGATTTGAACCCGGGTCACGTACTTGGCAAGCACGAGTACTAACCAGACTGTACTATAACTGCAACAATTCAAAGGGTTGAATTTGCAGATTTAAGCGTTTTTAAGCTTTCATTGCTTTAGTAGTATATGGATGAGATTCTTTTAAAGAAAATTGAACAAAAAATTCAAGATAGCATTTCCAATAAAGATGATATTAAGGAATTGATTAAACTACTTTCTACAATAGATGGTTCCAAATCGTTCGCGCTGGGAATTGTAGTGGGGAGATTGTACAATACTTTTTTCTATCAAAGTAAAAGAATCCTTAAGCGAGAACCAACTAAGAAAGAATTTGAAGATTTTTTAAAATATATTGAAAATAAGAAATCTGATTTAGAACGTTTATGGTGATGGTTTATTCCATTCAATTACTTTGATTGTTGGAGTACCTGGTAGTTTTACACATGCTCCGTGAAGTGCTTTCTTTGCTGCAGTTAGATATGTTTCACCATTAACGTATAATTCCATAATGCATTGTCCTTGTCTTACTCTTGCACCTAGACTGGTTGCTTTACCCCATGATCTTCTCATACCTTCTGAAACTCTATCTGCACCAGCAGTGGCAATTTGTTTATTTTCTCTTAGGAGATTATGTGGATAAATTCTAAGTCTTGAATAGTAGCCTGATTCACCTGTTGTTTTTTCTAGTGTTTTGTTTGCTGCTAATCTGGTTGATTCAATAGCCATATGTCTAATTTGAAGACGTTCATTCATCAATAATTGAACACAGTATTCGTATGTACCTCTTTTACCACCTTGAAATTTTGCAATTTTAATTTGAGGTTTTCCTTTGATGTATTCTTTTCTTGTGAATACTTGACCTGTTCCGTCTCTATAGTTTGCACCATGCATGATAATCTCAACCATGAATGCCCATATTTTAACGGTTAGCAGCTATTTGGTCATATTTCCAATGCTTATATGGAAATCTTCCATTTTTCTCAATAATATGGATGAGGGCATTGAAGTTCGTGGAGACTTGATTTTAGATCAAGCTTGTATCTCTGAACACAAAATGATCCATGATCTTGAACAAAAGGGATTTGGTGAAATTGATCAGGGAAAATTATTTCTCAAATCTTTTGAAACATTGTATTTGCTATACACTCAAAAATTATTTTTAAAGAAAAATAAAAAACAAATTGATTTTGATACTTTTATGAATATTTGCCAAAAAACAAATCCTGAGATTCTTACAAAATTTTTGATATTTAGAGATCTAAAGACTAGAGGATATGTTGTTAAAGATGGATTTGGATTTGGTTCTGATTTTCGAGTTTATGAAAGGGGTCATTTTGGTGAAAAAGGTGCAAAATTCTTGATTTTTGGTCTTAACGAAGGTCAACAAGAGAAGATGGGTGCATTACAAAAAAAGATTGATGAGATTACTCAAATGGGAAAAGAACCAATTATTGCAGTAATTGAAAGACGTGGTGAAGTAATTTATTATAAAATTAATAAAATGAATTTTCTAGAAAATAAAAACCGTTTAGAAGGTAATTTTGAATTTTAAATTTCTGTAACCCACTTTGTTGAATATTTCAAAAGATTATTTTTTTCAGCATACATAAAATCACATACTTCTACGTATTTTGTTTTATTTTGCCACAAATCTTCAAAATCTTTTCTTTTTCTTTCCACTCTTGATTTGTCATTCCATGAAGTAAAAACATCGACGGATTCAAAATCTCTTGTTTGTGTTGAAAATGATTCTTTTGATGTTCCTGTAAATGCCACTTGTTCATCATTTTCATCAATGAATATTCCAATTCTCTCAGAAAATGCATCGGCAATACGTTCTGAATTTGGAATAGCAATTTTTAATTCAATTTGACCATTATTTACTATATTTTGTAATTTCTGAATTTTACTATTTTTGATAAATTTCCCTTCAAATGATTTTGTAAATTTTTCAGAAAATAATTTTGTAAATAAATTCAAATCTTCAGTTTTGAATCTGTGTCCTGTGATCATTCTTAATTTTGATTTACCTGAACTAAAATTGTCAAATGCCATTGATATTGTAGCTAATGCCTGAACTGATAGATAATTCACACATCTATCATATTCGATACAATTACTCAAGCATGGGAAAAAGAATTCTGCAACAATATCATCCACATCAGAACGATATTCTTCTTTTAAGTTGATATTTTTCAAACCCATAGAATATGATTTGTGATTTTGATATTTAAGGCAATAACAAGAATTATTCAAGTGCTCCCATCGGGATTTGAACCCGAGTCTTTGGCTTGAGAAGCCAAAATGCTTAACCGGACTACACTATAGGAGCTTGTTCAAAAACTACCTCATCTTAATTTAAAGGAAATGTTTTGAGTTTGAATAAAGTTGTAAAACTTTGTAACTTAATTCCTTTATACAAAAAATACTGTGTGAGAATATATGGATTTAAAAAAATTTATTGAAAATCAGGGACTAGCTGATTTGCCTGTTGGATTGGGGGGCTGTCGAAATTCAGATTATTTTTTTGATTCTTGTGATTACGATCTAATGGTTTTTGATGAAAATTCCTCAAATAATCAGATCATTCCATTTGAAAATGATATCATTACAATTCATCACTCATCTTTATCTGAAACAAATACAAAAAAACTTCTTCAATATGATAAATTAAAAATCATTCAAGACGAATCATGGAATTTGAAAATATTTCTTTCTAAAATTTCTGAAAAACGTGATTCTCTATTTTCTGATTTTGCAAAAAATTCTTTAATTGAATCTATATTTTGTTGCCAAAAAACTAAAGATGCAATTCAAAATGAGGATCCTTTTGCCGCATGTTGGCAAAAATGTGCTTGCTACTATTTGGCTGATGCAATATCTTCTTTGAATCACAATTCTTCTAGCCCTTCACATATGCTTGATTCTCTTCGGAAATTTCCAAAAAACTCTACCAATAATCATATTTCCAATATTCTTCAAACTATTGGTATTGAAAGAGCGACCCCTACATTGTTAGAACGTATGCTAAAATCTTCAATTGGGTTTTCTGATTTGATTGAACAAAATAATCATTCTGAATTAATTCAAAGAAAATATGATTATTTCATGGAAAATTCAATGCTTTCTGACTGTTATTTTTATTTGGGATATATCAATAAAGAAAATTTTATTTCAATAAAAGATGAATTGAATAAAAGAGAGGATCTTATACATTTACTAAAAATTGCTTTTGACATTGAATCTGAAACTAATCTGCTTTTACATCATGCAGAAACTATCCAATCTAGTTGTAGTCAAATCATTGAGACTTTTTCTCAAGGCTAATCTGATTTTTTATTTTATTTAAAATTAATTTAATCAAAATTTTTTAATTTTTATTATTATGTTTTGATTTGAATTTTAATAATTCACATCTTTGTACTAACCTTTTAAAACAAGTTAAATCTTGTTTTATCATGGTAGATCAAGCATGTGGATGCGAAGCTGATAGCGGAGATCCAGATTACTCATGTGATTGTGCAATGCAAGGGGCCTGTATATGCAGTGCAGATTGCAAATGCAACACAGATGTTTGTAAAGAAGCTGTTTCTCAAATGAGTTAAACAACTATTTACAATCTAATTTTTTATTTTTATTTAATCTTCTTCTTGCTCAAAGCCCCAAGATTTTACTAACTCTTTTTGGAACTTGTCTGCTTGTTTTTCATCTAATCCAAAACCACAATTTTTGTGAGTAGGAACAACTGTCATTCCATCTAATTTGAATTCAACTTCAAACAAGTGTACTTTGGCACATTCGCACATTTCTATTTTTTTTTGAATATTCCTCTATATTTGCCTATTTGAATTGAATTTTTGTATGTATTTTTGGCATTTTTCAGGAATTTGAATAACGTTTAACTATCCGTTTGGACAATTTTTTTTAGATTTGAAGGCGATCTTATCTATTCCAATTATTCTTGTATTGTTTCTAGGAATAACCATGACTTCATCTGCATACGGACAGATTGAAGCTGGTGGTGTAAGTTCTGAAGCATTCCCACCTGGAACTACTTGGTATGCTGGTGAGGGCCTCAAAAAGGGTGATTTCTTTTCTTATTCAACATGTTATGTAGATTACAAAGAATGTGCTAATTTTGAAATAAATTTTTGGATTAAAGGTGATAAAGTAGTTGGTAGTGAAACTAAATGGTTAGCTGAAGTTGTTGTTTATGATGGCAATAAAGTAATTGTTGGTGAAATGGAACTTGGTAAAATTGCCCCAGAACCTACTGGTGGTACTCCCGACTTAGGTGTTTACCGTGGTGCATTCAAATCCTCAATTGCTTGGTTATCAGCTTTTGCAACAGCTGATGGAAGTTCTGGAGGAAAAGGTCCTAAAGCATTTGATGCTGCATCTTGGGGTAAAATTGGAAACATTGGTGGTCAACAAGTCGTTCCATTAGAAATTGCAACAATTACAGTTCCTGCTGGAACTTGGGAAACTGTAGCCATGTCTTGGAAAACAGGTGGGGCTGTAAGTAAAGTTTGGATTGCAGATGATTTTCCATTTCCAATAAAAGCTAAAACTTACACTCATGTTGCTGAAGGTATTCCACCTCCAGAGTATGACTTTGAATTATTAATATATGAAAATAGATCAGACTCTCCATTTGTTGGAATTGAATCTACTGCTAATCAATTAGTTGAATCTGGTTGTGATACTGATATCCAAAAAGAAATTTATGTTAAAAAATCTAGTAAAAATTTTAGATACCAAATTCATACTGTCTATGGACCTGAACACCCAGTTCAAGGATGTGAGATACAATTTCTAGTTAGTTTCTTAAAATTTAGTGATGAAACTGAATTTTTGAATCAAGTACAATATGATATTTTTGTTGTAGATGATAATGGAATTCAAACAAGATCTATAGCACAAGAAGAAGGTAGACTGTACCTCTATTCTCCTTCTGGTCAGGCTCTGATTGATTTTATTGTTAAAGAGGAACCTGGAACTGCAAATTATGTGGTCTGGGTTTATGGATTATCTCCAGATGGTGTTGTTCCTTCTGGACCTTCTGATTATTTACAAATAGAAATCCCAATTCATGATTCCGATGGAGGCATACCTGTTGAAAAAATTCCATCATGGATTAAAAATAATGCCGGCTGGTGGGCAGATGGAACAATTGATGATAAATCCTTTGTTCAAGGAATTCAATTCTTGATCAAAGAAAAAATTATGAAAATACCAAAAACCACTCAAGGATCTGGTGGAGGTTCTGATGAAATTCCAACTTGGATTAAAAGTAATGCAGGCTGGTGGGCAAATGGTGACATAAACGATGCAACTTTCATTCAAGGAATTCAATTCTTGATTGAAGAAGGAATTATGAAAGTTCCTCAACCCCGTCAAAATACTTCTACTGGTGCTCCACCTCCAGGATTGTTTGGATAGTTCCTTTTTTGATGTCCTACATTCAAATTGTTGAATTTAGCTTTGGTATTTGTTAATAATGGCTGGTCTATTCAAGCAACCTAAACGTAAACTAAAGAAATTAGTTAGAGATGGGGAATATGATGATGCCATAGCATTTGGTAAAAGTCTCGAACCTGACTATTCTGAAGATTCCGATTTTATGTTCATTATGGGAAGTATCTACTTTATTGTTGATGATGCAAAAAAAGCATTACCTTACTTTGAAAAATCTTTTCAATTAAATTCTGATGACATTGAAATGCTAACTCTCAAAACTAATGTTCATTTGGCATTGCAACAAAAAGATGAAGCAATAGATTGCTGTAAAAGAATTTTAAAACTAAATCCAAAAAACTCTGAAGCTGAATCTTTACTTGAACAATTAGAAAATCTATAGATTCATTATTTTTTCTTCATCTCATATGCATTTTCCATTAACCAATTGCAAAATGCTGTTACGTTTTCATTAAATTCAGTCCATATGTGTACTGAATGTGGTAAAATATCAATTTTCCAATTGTCTGTAAAAACTCTGACTCCTTCTTTATTTTCATACATGTATGCATCCTCTGTTTTTACATCTCCTAACATTTCGATTGCTTTTTGTTTGATTATTTCCCTATCCATTGGAAATCTTTTTCGATCATAATCTATAATTAAACTGAGATCCCTTTTTCCATACATTTCGTATTCTTCAATCCTTCCCTCTTTTGGGAAATTTACAATTAGTTTGATGTTGTATCTCTTACCTACTTCTTTTCCAATCTCTACTATTCTGTTGTACCCTAAACCTGGATTTTTTTTAATTAAAAATCTGATTTGTGCTAGTTCTCGATTTAATTCATTTTGCAAATCAGTGATTAATTCTGTAAATATCATTAAATGATATCTGAAAAATTCCTATTATAATCATTAATCCCCATCAAGATTAGTTTTTTTACAACTATGTCTGATTCAAGATATGGCAATGCCTGAAGGTTATGACGGATTAAGAACAGGCGATGAGTCTGAAAGAACTGATGATCCTAATGAGTACAAGCGTACATGTATTGATTTCATTGAAGATATTTCTCATGATTATGAGGCTTGGGTTGATTATTACAAATTACCAGAAGATGAAGATAAACGAAGACGTGCTGGAATTCAAGCAACTATCACTAGAACAAACGAATGGCTAGCAAAGGTTGCACAATCAATCAAAGCTGTAGATGTAATCATGAATGATGGAATTCAAAAAATGGCTGAATCTACTGCAGGTAAACCTTTGGAAATTGGAGTTTTTGTAAATCAAAAATCTGGATACACTGAAACAAAACCTGGTGTCATTGATGTTGTAGTTAGAGGACATCCTAGAAAAAATAGGAAATTAAAACTTGGTTATCATTTTAAAGATGATAGATTTAGAATTGAATCCACATGTGGTGCATACTTGGAAGAAACCAATTTACCAACTGGTGAGTTTGATGAACTAGATATACATCTAAAACTCCATGCAGAAAATGCAAAACCTAGAGATGTAATTTCATTTACTGTCACACTTGGTGAATTTGAAAATGATGTGGAAATTGATAAACGTGGAATTTCTACCGTAGTACATTTAGTTTAATTTTTTATATTGTTTAGATATAGTCTGCAAATAAGTATAATCCAATTAACGTCATACCTAATGCTACAAAACCTAATTTGACTAAAAATACTTTTGATTTACTTAATTGGGGAATAATTTTTTGTTTTAATAATTTTTATTGTATTGTATTGTCTAATGTAACTTCAATTGCAACTCTTTTTTCATTGGCTCTTTGTTCTCCTGGATATTTCAATTGAGAAAGTTTTTGATTTAACTTTTCATCTGTTACAGGTGCAGCTTTTCCAGAAAACTCCATGTTATTGTATTGAATTTTAACTTCTGGGTTTGCAATTGCGTTTTGATACCAATCTCCATCTGGACGATGTCTTGAAAAATATATTTTCTCATTGTACTTTACAGCCCTTAACCATACTGAATGTGGATTTCCTGTTTTTCTTCCCTTTGTAACTAATATTGGTCGAAATCTTTCTTCCTTAATTTCCATGCCTAACATAATCTGTCAAGTAATTTAACCCCATTGCTAGAAATTTCTAATATTTGATATGATAAGGAAATTTATCAATAATTATACATGTCAGTGAAACTAGAAGGAATGCCTGAAAACATAGCCACAGCTGATACCTTTACTGGAAAAAAAGTAATTGATAGGGAAGGAATTCAATACGGAAAGGTGAAACACATACACATTCATCAAGACTCCCTTTCTGTATCTGGTGTAACAATTCACCAAGGATTCAACAAAGATTATTTCCTATCTCATGATTACATAGACAAATTTTCTGATGAACAACTACTTCTTAGTAGACCACCTGTCAGAACTGGAATCCCGGTAGTAGATATTGATAGCCATAAAATTGGTAAAGTCAAAAGATTACACAAACATCCAGACACCAATGAATTGGAATCAATTGAAGTAAGTTATGGCTTGATGCATTCAAAAATTCTATCCAAATCTGAAATTTGGGGAATAGGTGAAAAAATCATCTTAAGAATGACTAAAGAAGAATTCAAAAATATTGAATGAATCTTTAAAATTCTTTTTTATTATTTTTTACTTTTTTGCACATTTTTCACAAACTGGACTTCCATCCTCTAATGTAATTTCCACATTTGATGAGTGACATTTTTGACATAATCCTTTCATAACTCATATCTTTGAGATACTCTTTTTAAATTTTGTATGATCTTATCTGATCGAATACTTAGCAATTTATAATTCCCACATGAGATCAGATTATTGTATTCTATAGAAACAAAATCTCTTACAAAATCATTTGGTGATTTAGTTGCAGTAAATGATATTTCTTTTTCAGTTGAGAAAGGAGAGATTTTTGGATTCTTGGGACCTAATGGAGCTGGTAAAAGTACTACCATGATGATTTTCACTACTTTACTAAAACCGACAAATGGCAATGCCCTTGTTGGAGGTTTTGATGTACTAAAAAATCCAAAACAAGTTAGAGAAAATATTGGATTTGTTCAGCAAGAAACTACTGTTGATGAATATCTATCTGGACGTGAAAATCTGTTATTACAGGCAAAATTAAACCATATTCCAAAAAATGAAATTAATCAAAGAATTGATGAAGTTTTAGATTTAATTGAACTTTCAGATAAACAAGATGAAGCTGTAGTTACATATTCTGGAGGAATGAGAAAGAGATTAGATATTGCTGGAGGTCTTTTACATCATCCAAGAGTTTTGTTTTTAGATGAACCTACAGTTGGATTAGATATTCAAACTAGAAGAAAAATTTGGCAATACATTAAAAAAATTCATACACAATTTGACATGACAATTTTTCTTACAACTCACTATATGGAAGAGGCAGATAGTCTATGTGACAGGATTGGAATTATAGATCATGGAAAAATCCAAGTAATTGATACTCCTAAAAATATGAAAAATGATCTTGGTAATGAAATAGTCTCATTAGTCATTGAAAGTAATAGTAATTATGATTCATTTTTGCTAGAACTTAAAAAAATTGAATTTATTAAAAAAATTAATGAAGATGATTCAAAATTAACTCTTTTTACTTCAAATGGTACTGAAGTAATTCCTCAAATTTTCCAAATATCTTCAGAACTTGGAATCAAAATTAAATCTATTTCTTTAACTCAACCAACACTTGATGATGTTTTCATTTCTTATACTGGTCATGAAATTCGAGATGATGATTCCAAATTTAACAGAAGACGTGAACATGCAAAAATGAAGAGGTTACGACAATGAACACGATAGCCTATGATGCATACACTATTTTTTGGAGAGAGTTAAAGAGATACAAAAAATCCCGAAGTGGAGTTTTAATTCGATTAATCCAACCTGCAATTTGGATTATAGTTGTAGGAAATATTTTTTCTGAAACTCAGCCTTTAATTCAGTCTGTAGGCTTTGAAGGTGAATATATTGAATTCATGGCTCCAGGTGTCATAATTTTAACTGCAATTTTCACTAGTATTTTTGGTGGTGTTAATACCCTATGGGATAGGAGGTATGGTTTTATGAATAAGGCATTGACTTCGCCAATTTCACGTTCAGCAATTGCAGTTGGAAAAATGTCTGCTATTTCTTTGATTGCTGCTTTACAAGCAAGCTTGATAATTGGAATTGCATTAGCTATTGGTGTTACATTTCCAAATCCATTAATGATAATTCCTATTATGGGGATTGTAATTTTATTCTCATTAGGATTTTCGGGAATTTCAGTTACTTTAGCTGCCACTGCAAAATCTCAAGAGACGTTTTGGGGTATGATCAATTTACTTGGTATGCCGTTATTCATGTTGAGTCCCGCATTATTCCCATTGGAATTATTGCCTGATTGGCTTGCTGTCATTGCAAAATTAAATCCCGTCACATACACAATTTTACTGGTCAGAGAATTGATGACAGGTGTTTCTGAGGGAGGCGTACCTATTTTGCTTAGTGTTGGAGTAATTTTTGCATTTGTAATAGCAATGGTTGCAATTGCAAGTTATGTTTTCACCCGAGAAGTGAATAAACCATTTTAAAATAATTACTTACAATTTTCTAAGAACTCTGTTGATACTGTCATAGCAACCCGTGTTCTGAAACCTCTTCGTGCTGTAGGATTATCTGCTGCAATGAATTTCATTGATCCATTTGTTAACTACACTGACGCACAAAAATCAATTAATTTCAATAATTTGTATGAGCATCAATTCTTTTTTGACTAGGTTTGTGTTTTCCAGTTACAATGTAATTGATGGCATCACTCATGAAAACAGCATGATCACCAATTCTTTCAAGATATCTTAAAACTAATGCCTCTGCAAGAGCACATTTAGTATTATCAGATTTAATCAATTGAGGCAATCTTTCTTCGTAAATTTTATCAATATATGCTTCATCATCTTGAATATGTGTAGCTTTTCTAATATCTAATTCTGCAAAAGAATGAACAGCTTCTCTTATCATGTGTTTTACTTTATTTGAAATTACAATTAATGATTCATTATCACATTCAGAAATATCTCCAAACAGTTCTCTAACTTGTGTAATATCATAAGCATATCTGCCAAATCTTGAAAAAGCATAAGATATCTCAGTTGATGAACGAATTAATCTAAAATCATCGGCAACAGGTTGATACTTTAACAGCATGTCAAAAATTAGATCCTCAACTTCAAAATATTTAGTACTAATTGAATCAGATAAATCATGAACTTCATCGGTGGTATTTTTTCCTTCAAAATACGAATCAATTGCTAATGAAATACAATCTATTGCAGTATTGCCCATTTCATTCATTATTGCAGATAGTTTTTCCAAAGATGGATCAATAAGACGCGTCATTTAACCAAATTGCCCCTGAACATATTTTGCAGTTAAATCATTTTTTGGATCAGTAAATAGTTTCTTTGTGTGTCTAAATTCAATCAAATCTCCTAGATACATAAATCCAGTATAATCTGAAACACGAACTGCTTGTTGCATGTTATGTGTAACTATGATAATTGTAAACTCTTTTTTTAATTCAGTAATAGTTTCTTCAATTTTTTGGGTTGCTATTGGATCCAAGGCAGAAGCAGGTTCATCCATAAGTAAAACTTCAGGCTGGATTGCCAATGCTCTTGCGATGCAAAGTCTTTGTTGCTGTCCTCCTGATAACTCTACAGCAGGTTTCTTAAGATCACTTTTTACCTCATCCCAAAGATATGCCATTTTTAGAGTGTCCTCAACAATTTCATTTAGAATTCGTTTATCTTTAACACCATTTAGTCGAAGTCCAGCAGTTACGTTATCAAAAATAGACATTGTTGGGAAGGGATTTGGTTTTTGAAACACCATTCCGACTTTTCGTCTATGATAAATTGGATCGATCTCTTTAGAATAAAGGTCAATTCCATCAATCATAACCTTACCCTCTACTTTTGCATTTTTTGTCATATCATGCATTCTATTCAAACATCTAAGAAAAGTCGTCTTCCCACAACCTGAAGGACCAATTAAAGCAGTAACAGATTTTTCTTTAAATTTCATATTAACATTCTTGACTGCAGGTATATCCCCATAAGAAATGGTTACATCCTCTGCAATCATTTTAAATTTTTCTGAATCATTTTCAAATAGATCAGAAGTAGTTTGAGTTTTAGAAGTCATCGTAGTTAATTCTTACCTCCTACTTTTTCTTTAAGAGTTTTTAGAATTTGCATTGTTTCTTTTTTATGTAGCACTAATGTTCTAACTCCAAGATTAATTCCAAGAATTATAAAAATCAAAACTAATGCAGCACCCCAACCTTGAAGTTGTGCACTTTCATAAGGCAACATAGACAATCTCCAAATTCTTAGCGGTAATGCATCCATTGGAGTATTCATGTTTGCAAAAAACAAACTACTTCCAAGAATAGTCATTATCAACGGGGCAGTTTCTCCACCAATTCTTGCAACCGCCAACATCACTCCTGTAACCATTCCTTCTTTTGCTGCAGCAATTACAATTCTCATAGTTACAACCCATTTTCTAAGACCTAATGCAGTTCCAGCTTCACGATAAGTTATTGGAACCATCTTTAGAGATTCCTCAGTGGTTCTAGCTACAATAGGAAACATAATCAAAGATAATGCAAATGCTCCGGCCCAAACTGAAAAGTGACCTAAAACTAATACAATTACTAAAAATGCAAAAATTCCTAATACGATAGATGGGAATTCCATAAACACGTCATTGAAAAATCTCACAGATCTTGCAAGCCTATTATCGCCATATTCAGATAAAAATATTCCGGACATTACACCTATTGGAACGCCTATCAAACTTGCTAATCCAACCACAATCAAAGTTCCTTGAATTGCCGGACCTACACCTCCCGTTCCGCTACCTACAGAACCTGGAATTTCAGTAAGGAATTCTATCGATATTGCAGCAATTCCATTTTTAAAAACTTCAAACAAAATACTACCAAGAGGAATTATGGCAGCAATTACACAACTAATAATGATGATACGTACAATTTTATCAACAATCAGACGTTTTTGAACATTTTGTTTGAAAAGAGCTCGATACTCTTGCCTTTTTTCCAAACTACTCAAGTGTTAATAGCTCCTTCTTTTACTTTGAGCATCCGAGTTACAAGAAGATGTGCAATTACATTAATGACCATTGCAATTCCCAATAAAACTAAAGCTACTCCAATTAATGCAGGCAAATGTAATCCTGCAGGAGATGCTTCAACAAATTCATTGGCAATAATACTTGACATAGTTTGACTAGGATCAAACAAAGAACCAGGGATTGCGTTAAGACCTGTTGCATTTCCAATTAACATAGTTACTGCCATTGTTTCACCAACTGCTCTTCCAAGTCCTAGAATTGATGCACCAATTAATCCTGTTTTGGAGTAAGGGAAAATTGCAAGCTTAAACATTTCCCATTTAGTTGCACCCAACATGTATGCTGCCTCTTTTTGTTGTTGAGGTACGGCTTTCATTACTTCTCTTGCAACTGAAGAAACAGTTGGAATAATCATTATTGCAAGAATAATACTTGCGGTGAAAATATCTAATCCAAAAGGCGTTCCAGAAAAAAGCCAGATGCTATCTCCAAATGTATTATGAAGTGGTTTTTCCACACTATTCATAAAAAATTCTCTAAAAACATACAATCCCCATAGTCCATAAATGATACTTGGAACTGCAGCTAAAAGTTCAACCAAAAACCCTAACGGTGCACCAATTTTTTTTGGTGCATCAGAAATAAACATGGCAATTCCAATACTTAATGGAACCCCAATTGCCATGGCTAAAGCAGAAGTAACAAGTGTGCCTACAATATACGGTAATGCTCCAAATGATTCTCTACCATCAGCAGCATTCCAATCAGTGCCTATGATAAAGGAAAGACCATTTTCTTCCCAAATAGGGTAAGATTGAGTGATTAATTGAAAAACCAGTAAAACAATTACAACTAATACAAAACATCCTGCAACAACAGCCCCCATCTTGAAAATTTTATCTGGATCAAATTTGCGATCATTTTTTTTAGAAAATACTTTTTCCAATAATTTCTATATGAAAAACGATTAATGTGAAATTAACCAATAAATTATGTAGGTTATATAATTCATTTAGATCTATATTGATTACATATGAAATCCGTATATGTAAAAGAATTTGATCAATAGTATTGAGTCAAATAAAACAAATTCGACGATTACAAATGACTGGAGGATCAACATATACTGTTTCATTACCTAAAACTTGGATTTTAGAATTAAAATTAAAAAAAAATTCAGAGATGACATTAATTAAAAATCTCAATAATTCAATTACATTATTTACAGAAATTCAAGATCAAAAACATCATGCCATAGCATCAATTTCTAAAAAGGATTCAAAAGAATCCATTCGTAGAAAAATTATTGCAATGTATCTATCAGGTTACAAAACTATTGAAATAAAAACAAAAGGAATTGAAATTCAAAGTTCACATCGAAGTACTATTCGAGATTTGGTACGAAGCACATTGATGGGAACAGAGATAATTGAAACAAGTTCAGAAAAAATTGTATTACAAGTTTTAACACAACTTGCACAATTATCATTTAATGTTGCACTAAAACGAATGTATGATTCTGCAAAAAATATGCATCAAGATGCCATTGAAGCATTAAAAAATCAAGATAAGGAAAATGCAGTGGAAGTAGAAAAATTAGATGATGAAGTAGATAGATTCAGCCTCTACTTGATGAGAAATCTCAATCTAGCATTACAGGATACCCAGATATTGCTAGATTCTGGGCTCAAAAAACCATCAGATTGTTTAGGATATAGAACAATAGTCAAATGCGTAGAAAGAATTGCAGATCATGCAGGATTAATTGCAAAAAAAGTGAAATATGTCAAAAATCCAATTAATAAAAAAATTCTAAAAGAGATAGAAACAATTAGTGAAGAATCACTTGTTGTTTTCGATAATGCGATAACTGCACTTACCAAAAAAGACTACAACATGGCTGAAAAAGTTGCATCCAGTGTACCAGAAGTAATTGAAAAAGAAAAAAACCTCATGGATTCCTTGAAATCAGATGAAAATACTGCCATCATTAAATTAGTTTTAGAAGACATTCGAAGAACTGCAGAATATTCCAGGGACATTTCTGAGATCACATTAGATGAAACAATTCAAACTGTTATTGAAGAAATTTAAAAAAATAATCAAATAATTATAACATTTTTAATCACGATGCAATAATATTTTGGGATATTGTAATGCAATAATGAATTCTAGGTAATGGTTTTTTTCCACAGTTTAAGCAAATTTCTTGAAAAATTATTCTGCAATTTTTGCATTTAGATAAAACGTATAGTGAATTCCCACAATTTCTACATGACTCATCAGGCATTTTGTATGATGAATTTATTTTGTAATTCTTTCCCATCATTGCAGATATTATTTTTTAATGCAGTATTGGGGAGCATAGGGGTTATGACAATAATGGCTACGGACTGCAACCGATTAAGTAAGTATGTGTTGCTCAAGGAAGAATATGATGACGTCATTAATTCTAGACATGTAAAATGTGACAAAAACTAAATCCATATAGATTAAGTAATCTATCAAATCTACGATCATTTTAGTGATCTCAAAATATTTTATTTTCTATATAGTATATGGTACTAACATAATCTATGCCTACCAATTGTAAATAAACTTCCAGAAGTGATATAGTAATGAAGACAAAGACATCGTTACTGATTTTATTGACTGCAGTATTGGGTGCATTAGTTTCCCCAATGTCTGCTAGCGCAGCAACAAATCCTGACATACCAGATCCAAATCAAAACTTTGTTTTGACTGGTGCAGGGGCAACTTTTCCATTCCCTCTAATTGATTTATGGAGAGTAGAATACAAAAAATCTTTTGATAATGTAGATCTAAATTATCAATCAATTGGAAGTGGTGGTGGAATTAAACAACACATTGAAAAAACTGTCAATTTTGCAGCATCTGATAAACCTATGAAGGAATCAGAAATGGAATTGGCTCCAGGAACATTACATATTCCTGAGTCAATCGGGGGGGTTGTATTAGCATACAACGTACCGGAGATTCCAGACAATGGATTGAAATTAACTGCTGATGCAGTTGCAGGAATCTTTTTGGGAGAAATTACAAAATGGAATGATCCTATAATTACTTCTCAAAATCCTGAATTGAATCTTCCAGATGCAGAAATTGTAACAGCACATAGATCAGATGGTTCTGGAACCACCTTTATTTTCACAGACTACTTGAGTTCTGTAAGTAGTACATGGGATAGAGATGTAGGTATTGGAAAATCTGTTGCTTGGCCTAACGGCTTAGGTGCTGCAGGAAATGAAGGTGTTGCTTCTGTTGTGAAATCTACCGAGTATTCAATTGGATATATTGAACTTGCATATGCATTCCAAACTGGAATCACTTATGCATTTGTTGAAAATGCAGATAAAACTGCATTTATCGAGCCAAGTCTAGAAAGCATTTCTGCTGCATCAAGTGGTGCAGCTGATAATCTACCTGCAGCTGAAGATAGCTGGGTTGGAGTATCTCTAGTAAGTGCACCTGGACCAAAATCATATCCTCTTGCTAGCTTCACATACTTGTTAGTATTAGACGATTTAAAATCAGTAACAGAAAGTAAAGCACAAGCTAAAGCCGTAATCCACATGATAAACTGGATGATCACTGAAGGACAACAATATTCTTCAAGCTTACTATATGTTCCACTAGCAGACAAAGTAGTGAAACTTGGTCAAGATGGTCTACAGAAAGTCAAATATGATGGAGAACTTTTGTGGGATCCAAATGCAGTTAGTACTGCATCAACCCAAGAAGTAAAACAAGAAACAGTAAATTCTGAAGAAGGTGGTGGTTGTCTAATTGCAACTGCAACTTATGGTTCTGAATTTGCACCACAAGTACAACAACTAAGAGAAATTCGTGACAATCAATTGATGAACACAGAATCTGGTTCAGCATTTATGTCTGGTTTCAATGAGTTGTACTATACATTCTCACCAACAATTGCAGACATGGAACGTGAAAGTCCAATGTTTAAAGAAGCAGTCAAACTTGGTTTGACACCAATGCTCTCAACTTTGACAATCATGGAAAGTGCAGAAACTGAAAGCGAAGTTCTCGGACTTGGTCTATCAGTAATTGCATTGAATTTGGGAATGTACATTGCAGCACCTGCAATGATGTTTTACGGAATTAGTAAAAAAGTAAAATCTGTTAAGTTATCTTAATAGACTCATTTTTCTATTTTTTTATTTTTTAAGAAATCATTGTTATGAGGATCAATTAATTTAAAACAAATTCAATTTTATAACAAAATAAAAACCATTTTAAAAAATCAACCATGTAGTATTTGCAATATTTGTAATTCCTGCAAGAACGACCCATGCCATTACAGGTACAATCATGGGTTCTGGCGCTGCTAGAAGAAAACGTGCAGTTAGATGGAAAGTAAGCAGACAAATTGTTTTCTCATGGGTAATTACAATTCCTGGTGCAGCTGGAATGGCAATTGGATTTACATATGTGATTCACTTATTCGTATAACTTTACATTGATTTTTATTTCGACAATTTTGCCCACAAACATTACTAATGGATATTTTACAACTAATTCAAGCTAATCTTCTTACTCCGATTATTCTATTTTTCTTGTTTGGAATTATTGCAGCTAGAATAAAATCTGACTTAAAAATCCCTGATGCAATATCTGAATTCTTACCCATCTATCTTTTAGCTGCAATTGGACTTCATGGTGGTATTGAGATGCGCAATACTGGATTTGAAAATATGCTTGTGCCAATGTTTGTTGCAATTGGACTTTCTTTATTATTTACACTTAATCATTATCAAATTTTACGGAGATTAGGTAAATTCAATCTCTTTGATTCGTATGCACTGGCATCAACTTATGGAGCAGTTGGTGCAGTACATTTCTCTGTAGGTTTATCCTTTTTGAAAAATCAAGGCGTAACTTCTGAAGGATATATTGCCGCAATTCTTGCAGTTCTTGAACCTCTTGCTTTCATTTTGGCAATATTTATGACAAATATGGCAGTATCAAAACAGATCAGAGCAAAAAGAAAATCTGTTGGAGATGATGCTTCAACTGACATTGATGTTGGACTAAATGAAACAAAAACAAAACTTTCCAAAGTATTACATGAGTCCATTACTGGTAAAGCAATTGTAATTCTTCTTGGTAGTATTGTAATTGGTTACATAATTGGTGAGGAAGGTTTTGAACCAATTAAAATTGTATTTGATGAAATGTTTACTGGTGCAATTGTAATTTTTATGATTGAAATGGGTATCATTGCTGGTCAGAGATTAGGCGATATCAAAAAAGTAGGAATCTTTCTTACTGCTTTTGCAATTCTAATACCTACATTCAATGGAGTAATTGGTGTTTTAGTTTCAACTGCTATAGGATTGAGCCTAGGTGGTTCGGTAATGTTTGGTTTACTTCTTGCTAGTGCATCTTTTATTGCAGCTCCCGCAGTTTTACGTCAGGCAATTCCTCAGGCAAAGCCCAGTCTATACATTACATCTGCATTAGGAATAACTTTCCCCTATAACATCATCGTTACCTTGCCTTTGTTATTTGCATTATCTACAATACTTCATTCAGGTGAAACGATAGACTTATTCAATTTCATTACTGGAGGATTGATATGAAACTATACAATGTAAAATTACTTACCATCACTTGTGAGATATTGGCACAAGAAAATATTCTTGAAATTTTAAAGAAACATGAAATTACAGGTTATACAAAATATGAAGTTGATGGAAATGGTGCACGTGGATTGCGTGGACAAGGATTCAAAAATGAAAAAAATATAAAAATTGAAGTAATTATGAGAGAGGAGAAATTACAAGACGTAGCTGAAGAAATATCTAGAACACAATTTGCAAATTTTGCAATAGTCTTGTATGTTAGTGACGTTGGAGTTTTACGTCCTGAAAAATTTTAACAGCATTCTTCATCTAAACAAAGATCTGGAATTTCTTTTGATGTTTTTGTAACATTTGTAATTAATTCTGAAAGTTGTTCGTTAGATATTGCGTATATTGCTTTTTTCCCTTCATCTCTGGATTTTACAATTCCACATTTTTTTAATATTTTAAGGTGATGCGACACTAGTGGTTGATCTTTTTTTAATTCATTAACAAAATCATTTACACATAATTCATGATTTTTTTGTAATAATCCTAAAATTTCAAATCTTGTTTCATCACATATGCATTTTAGAAGACTGATTCCATTCATATCAATTTAAATTTATATAAACTGATATTTATGTTATTTTATGGATATTCCTAAAAATATTCTATTTGTGTGCGTAGAAAATGCTGGGCGAAGTCAAATGGCTGAGGCATTTTTTAAAAAATTTGCTAAAAATCGATTTAATGTAATTAGTGCTGGAACCTCCCCATCATCTACTCTTAATCCAGTAGTTATTTCAGTAATGGCAGAAATTGGAATTGATTTGAAAAATCAACAACCTCAGTTATTGTCATCATCAATGATTAAAAATTCCAATAAAACTATCAACATGGGATGTATGGATAAAGAATCATGTCCATCATTGTTTGTTAAAGACGTTGATGATTGGAATGTTGAGGATCCTAAAGGAAAATCAATTGATGATGTAAGAAAAATTCGAGATCAAATTAAAAATGATGTTTTGACTTTATTGGATTCACTTGAAAATGATGTTTGATGACTTATTCTAATTTACAAATTTTTACTGTGGAGTTAATTGGAACTTTTATTCTTGTAGTTTTTGCTACAGGTTCAATTGTATATGATGTTGAATTTTTTGACGGAAGTTTGGGAATTCCTTTTGCAGCTGTTGCACCATTTATTGCATTATTAATTGGAGTTTATTCATTTGGAAAAATTTCTTTGGCGCATTTTAATCCTGCTGTAACTATTGGATACTATATTACAGGACATATAACAAAGATTCAAGTTTTGTATTATTTAATTGCAGAAATTATTGGCGCCTTATTGGGTTCCCTTTTTGTATTAAGCTTTATTGGAGAAAAACCAAACCTTGGTGCTAATGCTCCTAATTATGATTTTTCAATCTTTTTGATATTTCCTGTGGAAGTTTTAGCTTCTTTGATGTTAATGGCTGTAATTTTCTATGTTGTATACACTAAAGGTTTGAGAGGATTTAGCGGAGTTGCAATTGGTGGGATTGTTGCATTGGATATTTTGTTTTTGGCTTTTATTTCTGGTGCATCCATGAATCCTGCTAGAGCCCTTGCCCCTGCATTGTTATCTGGAACATTTGGTGATCTGTGGCTGTATTGGACTGCTCCTTTTGTTGGAACTATAATTGCAGCATTTGTATTTCGAGGCAAATTCCAAGCCCAAAGAGCACAAATTAGGAATAATAATGACCGTATTGTAGACTGATTATGTCTAAATCTAGAAAATTATTTAGCGATTCCAAAAAAGTTACTCCATCAGGCGTAAATAGCCCTGTTAGATATTTTGATCCTTATCCATTTTTTACAAAAAAGGCTAATGGTGCATACATCTGGGATGAGGATAATACTCGTTACATTGATTTTTGTAACGCATATGGTGCTTTGCTATTGGGACATCGTAGAAAAGAGATTCTGGATTCTGTAACTAAACAACTTTCAAAGGGAACACTGTATTGCACTCCTACTGCATCTGAAATCGAATTATCCAAATTGATTCTTGGCAATTTCCCTTCAATGGATAAAGTGAGATTAATGAATACTGGTGGTGAAGCTACAATGACTGCAATTAGATTAGCACGTGGTTATACAAAAAAGAAAAAAATTATTAAATTTGAAGGATGTTATCATGGTGCACATGATTCTGTATTAGTTAAGGCTGGCTCTGGTTCTGCACATAATGGCATTTCTGTTTCTGATGGTGGATTGGATGAAGTTTCAAAGAATACTCTAGTTGTCGAGTATAACAATATTGAATCCCTACAAAAAACAATTTCTAAAAATAAAGATATTGCTGGAGTAATTGTAGAACCAATTTTAGCTAACATGGGATTGATTTTACCTGAAAAGAATTTCCTTTCAGATTTGAGAAAAATCACTAAAGAAAATAATATTCCATTAATTTTTGATGAAGTGGTTACTGGTTTTAGAGTCTCTCCTGGTGGAGCACAGGAACACTTTGGTATCAAACCTGATATCACTACTTTAGCTAAAGCTCTGAGTAATGGATTTACAATTTCAGCTGTAGGCGGTAAAAAAGAAATAATGAACCTATTATCCCCTGGTGGAAAAGTTTACCAGGCAAGTACTTTTGCAGGTAATCCAATTTCTGTTAGTGCTGCAATCAGTTCTATTAAGACAATTAACAAAATGAAAAATAAACTCTATTCAAAACTTGAAAAATTCAATTTACTATTTTCAACTGCCCTGGATGACATGGCTACTGATATGAAAATCCCTCACCAAATCAATTTTACAGCCTCAATGTTTCAAATTTTCTTTACAAACAAGCCTGTAATTGACTCTAAAACATCTAAAAAAGCAGATGGCAAAAAATTCCAGAAATTATTTCGAACTCTGTTGAAAGAGGGTGTCTTTATTCCACCATCTCAATTTGAAGTTGTTTTCTTATCTGATGCTCATACTCAAAATGATCTAAACAAAACATTAGATGCATATCATAGTGCATTAAAGTCGGTGAAGAATTGAAATACGTAGTTGGTGCAAGAGGCAGTAAATTATCTATGGCCCAAACAAATTGGGTTATTTCAGAATTAAAAAAAGTAAATTCTGATTGTGAATATGAAATTAAACCAATTACTACTAAAGGTGATACTGATACAAGACCTCTATTTACAATTGAACAAAAAGGAATTTTTGAAAAAGAAATTGACAAGGCAGTTGCAGCAAAAGAAATTGATTTTGCAGTACATAGTCTCAAAGATGTTCCTTCTGAATTAGCTGATAATTTAATAATTGCATCCATTCCAAAACGTGAAAAAGTTAATGACGTTTTTATTTCATCTGATGATTCATCTTTAGATAAAATAAAACCTGGTTCTGTAATTGGTACAAGTTCATTGCGTAGAGCTGTTCAGATTTCACGACAAAGATCCGATGTAACTGTTAAACCAATTAGAGGAAATATTGAGACTCGAATCAATAAAGCATCTGGCGAAAACTATGATGCTATTGTACTTGCACAAGCAGGAATTTCTAGATTGGGAGTTGATGTCAATTTCACTCCTCTATCCGTAGATGATTTTTCACCTTCTCCTGGTCAAGGTGCTATTGCAATAGTTGCAAGAACTGATGATGTTCAAACCATTGAAATGCTTAAAAAAATTGAAGATGCTGATTCTAGATTGGAAATTGAGGCTGAACGTGCACTGTCTGATTACATTGACTCTGGATGTAGATTTCCTTTAGGTGCTTACGCAAAATCTGACGGTAATGAGATGAATCTTACCGTATATGCTTTCTCAGTTGATGGTAAACAATCTCTACAAGTAACAAAATCTGGAGATAAAAATAATCCTAAATTATTGGGTAAACAGGTAGGAGAAGAATTGCGTAGTAAAGGAATCAATGATCTTGCATTAAATTGGAGGGAAAAAGTGGAGGAATGGAATAAGACATGACTGGAAAAGTGTATCTTGTTGGAGCCGGACCTGGAGATAGTAAATTAATTACTATGAGGGCCGTTGAATTAATCCAAAAAGCTGATGTGGTTTTGTATGATAGATTAGTCAGCAAGAAAATTGTTTCCATGATTCCTAAAACTGCAAAAAAAGTCTATGTTGGTCGTTCAGTAGGTGATGATACAAGCCATCAAAATGGCACCAATGATTTAATGGTTGAATATGCAAAATCTACAAAACATGTTGTTAGACTAAAGGGTGGTGACCCAATTATTTTTGGACGTGGTGGAGAAGAAGCTGAATTTTTAAAAGAACATAAAGTAAAATATGAAATTGTACCCGGAATTACATCTGGAATTGGTTCTGCAACATATGCAGGAATTCCATTAACTCATAGAAAATATGCTTCATCAGTTGTTTTTGTTACAGGTCATGAGGATCCTGAAAAGAAACAAGAAATTGTTAAATGGAAAAATTTAGCCAAATCTGTTGATACAATTGTAATTATGATGGGATTATCTAGAATTGATGTAATTTGTAAGCAGCTGATAGCAGGTGGAATGGATAAAAAAACACCGGTTGCTGTAATCCAAAATGGAACCACTCCCCAACAAAAAATGATTAAAGGTAATGTGACCAATATTGCAAAAAAAGTTAAAGAAAATAAGATAATTCCACCTACAAATATCATTATTGGAAATGTAGTTGATTTGTCTGATGTTATTGGGTGGAAATAATGCTTAGTGGTAAAACTATTGCAATTACACGTTCACAAGATGACGCTACTGAATTTATTTCACTTGCACAAGATAATGATGCAACTCCTATTGCATTACCCACTATTGAATTAGTTAGTAAAGGCGAAAAAATTGTTGATGAATTTTTAGAATCTGTTGAAAAATACAATCCTGATTATTCTGTTTTTATGAGTTCAAAAGCTGTTAAACTGTTATTTGATACTGCAAAACAACTAGGTAAACTCGAAAAATTACAATTAGCAGTTGCAAATACTACGGTAATGTCTGTAGGACCTAAAACTTCCCTTACTTTGGAGGCTGAAGGAATTAAAGTCAATCACCAACCAACAACTTATTCTTCAGTTGGTGTTGGGGAGGAATTCACTAAACTTAATGCAGTTGGCAAAAAAGTAATTGTTCCACGTAGTGGTGCATCTACTCCTTTTCTAAAAGAATTACTTTCCAAAATTGGAATTGATGTTTTAGAAATTCATCTGTATGATGTTTGTGCATTTAGGGATACAACTCAATGGAATGGATTTAGAGAATTATTTTCTCAAAATAAAGTTGATGGTGTTGTATTCACTAGTGCATCATCTGTTAGGGGCTTCTTTGAAATTATGTCTAAAGATTATTCTGAGGATGTACTTCTTGAAAACCTTGAAAAATTATCTGTGGTTTCTATTGGACCATTCACTTCTGATGAATTAAAAAAATTTAAAGTCAAAAATTCTGTTGCAGAAGTTCATACTGTTGCAGGTGCATTTGATGAGATGAAAATTACTCTTTCAACTTAAAAATTACTTGAATTTTTTCTTAGCAAATTTTGAAAGGCCTTCAGTTTTTAATTTCTCTGATTCTTTCATAACTGAATTATGTTGATCTAGTTTATGTTGTTTTAATTTCTTTTTCAAATCTGCAAATTCATTTGCAAGTATTTTCATTGCATATATTCCTGCATTTCCTGCTTTGTTTACTCCAACTGCTACAACTGGTGAACCTGATGGCATTTCAGTAATTGATAACAATGAGTCTAATCCTCCAAATGCTGAAAATTTAGCTGTATCTGTTTTTTTTGGATGTTTGTCATTATACACTAGAATTGGAACTCCGATAACTGGAATTGTTGTATGTGATGCAATCATTCCTGGTAGATGGGCAGCTCCTCCTGCACCTGCAATTATAATTTTTAATCCTATTTTTTCAGCATGTTTTGCATATTCTTCTAATCGTGCAGGTGTTCTATGTGCTGAAACAATTTGGTCTTCGTGTTTGATTTTATATTCATCTAGAATTTCTGCAGCTGCTTGCATAATTCTACTATCTGAACTAGAACCCATAATTATTCCAACTAGGGGCTTTTCAGAATATTTCATATTACTACAAAAAACTAGAGAGTAATTAAGAATTACATCTATTGATCCAATTTTTTACCTCTTGATTTTTTTTGTTGTCAATGTTTTCTTTATTGTTCTGTGGTGCGTATAGATCTCTTTTACTAAAATGAATTTAAGATTGAAATTTAGCTATAGCTATTTAGCTCTGCCTATTTTTCCTCATGTATTTATAATATAACGGAGTTATCATGTCATGGCAACAGAAAATATTGACATTGATTATACAAAATATGATTTTAAAGACTCTACAGAAATGTACGTTCACCTTAGTAAAAAAGGACTTTCTAAAGAAACTGTAATTGAAATTAGTAAAATGAAAAACGAGCCACAATGGATGCTCGATTTTAGAATTAGATCTTATGAAGTCTTTATGGAAAAACCAATGCCAACTTGGGGTGGAGATCTTAGTGTTATTGATTTCCAAAATATTTACTATTACGCTAAAGCATCTGATAAAACCGAAAAGAATTGGGATGATGTTCCAGACAATGTCAAAAATACTTTTGATAAACTTGGAATTCCTGAAGCCGAAAAGAAATTTTTGGCAGGTGTTGGTGCACAATATGAATCTGAAGTCGTTTATCATAGTCTAAGAGAAGATTTAGCAAAACAAGGTGTTTTGTTTTTAGATACTGATCAAGCATTAATTGACCATCCTGAAATTTTCAAAAAATACTTTGGTAAAATTATTCCTCCAGAGGATAACAAATTTGCAGCACTAAACAGTGCAGTATGGAGTGGTGGTTCATTCATCTATGTCCCACCAGGTGTTCATATTGACATGCCTTTACAAGCATACTTTAGAATTAATGCAGAAAATATTGGTCAATTTGAAAGAACTTTGATCATTGTTGATGAGGGTGCAGAAGTACACTACATTGAAGGTTGTACTGCTCCAGTTTATTCATCAGAATCTCTTCATTCTGCAGTTGTTGAACTAGTTGCACACAAAGATGCAAAATTAAGATATACTACAATTCAAAATTGGAGTTCTGATGTTTACAATCTTGTAACAAAACGTGCTTATGCATACGAGGGAGCTACCGTTGAATGGATTGATGGAAATATTGGAAGTAAATTAACAATGAAATATCCTGGTGTTTATTTGATGGGCGAAAGAGCATACGGTGAAACCTTGTCTATTGCATTTGCAGGTAAAGGACAACATCAAGATACTGGAGCTAAAATGGTACATCTTGCACCAAACACAACTTCTAAAGTTACATCCAAATCTGTAAGCAGAGCCGATGGACGTTCAACTTACAGAGGAATGCTAAATGTAGCAAAAGGTGCTACTAATGTGAAATCAACTGTCAGATGCGATGCTTTACTATTAGATGATACTTCAAAAACTGATACATATCCATACATGGTAATTGATCAAGAAGATGCAACAATTACTCACGAAGCTACTGTTGGAAAAATTGGTGATGATCAAATTTTCTATCTTATGTCTAGAGGATTTAGTGAAGAAGATGCATTATCTCTAATTGTTAATGGATTCATGGAGCCATTTACAAAAGAATTACCGATGGAATATGCAGTAGAACTAAACAGACTCATTAAATTAGAAATGGATGATTCTGTAGGATAAAATCTAAATTCACGTAATGGTCAATCATGTCTCAAGAAATACTTTCAAAATTAAATACTACTCACATTGAAGAAATTTCTTCATCTAGAAATGAACCTGAATGGCTAAAAGATTATAGAAAAAATTCATTATCTGTTTATGATAATTTGCCTCTAGAGACATCTCCATTATACAACAAATACACTGATGCCAAAAAAATGGATCCTGATAAAGTATCTCTTTCTACAACTACTGCTGAAACAATTCCATCTTTTCTTCAAAAAAGATTGGGAGAGTTAGAAAATGAAATTTGTATTATTCAAATTGGAACAAATATCCATAAAATCAATTTACCTGATGAATTAAAATCAAAAGGATTAGTAATCTCTTCAATTTCTGATGCAATTCAAAATAATTCTGAATTGGTAAAAAAAGCATTAGAAGCCTCTAGTTCTGAAGAAGATAGATTTACTGCTTTGAATAATGCAGCATTTAACTCTGGAATTTTTATTCATATTCCTAGAAACTTTATCTTAGAAAAACCAATTTACTTTTTGACTTGTTTATCTGAGGATGGCCATTCTACAATTTCTAGAAATGTTATTTTTGCTGATGAAAGTAGTAAGGCTGCAATTGTTCAGGAATTGTATTCTCCAAAAATTGAAACACAACAGGCATACCTTGAATTAATGAATACGAACGTTGGTGATAATGCTCAATTAGATGTCACTACTTTACAAATGTTAGATCAAAGTGCTGTTACATTTTCTACCAAACGAACTGATTTGGGTCAAGATGCAAAAGTAAATTGGTATTCTGGACTATTTGGTTCCATGTTGTCTAGATACAAAATTGAGTACTTTCTTAATGGAACTGGCGCATCATCTAATGATTCTGAAGTTATTTTTGGAAATAATGAACAATCATTTGATATTCAAACCAATGTAAATCATGAAAGTCCTGCTACTGAAGGAAGAGTAGTTGAAAAATCTATTCTTCGAAATAAATCTAAATCTCTTTTCAAAGGAATGATTCGAATTAAAGAAAATGCTTCTAAATCTAATTCTTTCTTGTCAGGTCGTTCAATTTTACTTGATAAAGACGCAAAATCCGATGCAATTCCTGGATTAGAAATATTCACCAATGATGTTAAAGCAACTCACTCGGCATCTGTTGCACAAATAGATGAAGAACAAATTTTCTATCTAAAAACTAGATGTCTTAGTCATGAAGAAGCTGAAAGAACTATTGTTGAAGGTTTCTTAGAACCACTTTCAAGAAAAATGTCCTTCCAAGTTAGAGCATGGATTGCATATCTTATTGAATCAAAGTGGGATAATCGTGAACTCAGTATAAATACTGATGAGGAACTAGCTAAGTTTGTTGAAATTGAAGAGACAAGATATGATGAAAATTCTGAAATTGAACAACATTACAAGTATAGGTGATAAATTGTCTGAATGGATTAAAGCATGTAGTTTAGATCAAGTAAAGAAAGGTGAGCTTTTTGGATTTGTTCAAGATGGTAGGAAATTATTGATTGCTAATATTGATGGTACAATTCATGCAACTGATTTAATTTGTACTCATGCAGATGCAGATCTTTCTACAGGATTTCTTAGTGAAGAGGGTGTAAGATGTCCCTTACATCTTTCTGTTTTTAATTTAGTTAATGGTAAACCAAATAATCTTCCTGCTGAAACTGCACTTAAAGTGTATCCAGTAAAAGTAGACAACGATGAAATTTTTGTGGAGGTATGAGAATTGCAAAGTACTGAATCCTCTTTTGAAAATATACGAAAAGATTTCCCTATCTTAAAAAGAACTGTTAGAGATAACAAACCTTTAGTTTATCTTGATAATGCATCTACTACACAAAAACCAAATCAAGTAATTGATGCCATTACTGATTATTATCAAAATCATAATGCAAATATTCACCGTGCAGTTTATGCTCTTGCAGAAGAATCTACTGAAGCATATGAATCTGCAAGAGATAAAATTGCAAATTTTGTAAATGTTAAAAATCGTCAAGAAATAATTTTTGTTAGAGGTACTACTGAAGCAATCAATTTAGTTGCATATGCCTGGGGAAGATCTCATGTCGATGAGGGCGACATAATAGTGACTACTGAATATGAACATCATAGTAACATTGTGCCATGGCAATTACTCACACAAGAAAAACGTGCAAAATTAGAATATATTGGAATGGATGATAATGGAGAATTAAATTTAGATGATTTAGATAAATATCTTGCAACTGGAAAAGTTAAACTTGTCACATTTAGTTTGATGTCTAATGTTCTTGGAACTATCACTGACGCTAAAAAAATTATAGAAAAATGTAAAGCTGCAGGAGTTCTTACTTTGATAGATGGTGCACAAGCAGTACCTCACATGAAAGTTGATCTTGATACACTTGGATGTGATTTCTTTGCATTTTCTGGTCACAAGATGTTGGCTCCAACTGGAGTTGGTATTTTATGGGTAAGAAAATCTGTGCTACAAACAATGAATCCATTTCATGGTGGAGGAGATATGATTCGTGAAGTTCACAAATATGAAACAACTTGGAATGACTTACCTTACAAATTTGAAGCAGGTACTCCAAATATTGCCGATGTAATTGGATTTGGTGCAGCAATTGATTATCTTACAAAAATTGGAATGGATAATGTTAGACAACATGAAATTGAATTAACTAAATATGCTATGGAGAAATTTGCAAAAATTCCTGGACTTCAAATTTACGGTACTAAAGATATTGCAAAACGTGGTGGTGTGATTTCATTTAATTTCGCAGATGTACATCCTCATGATGTTGCTGATATTATTGATAAAGAAGGAATTTCACTACGTTCAGGTCATCATTGTGCTCAAGTTCTAATGGAGAGACTTAATGTTGCAGCAACTTCTAGAGCTAGTTTCTATATTTATAATACAAAAGAAGATGTTGATGCCTTAATCGATTCATTAAATATAGTAGCAAAGGTGTTTAAGTTATGAGTAGTGGAACGGACATCTATCATGAAATGATAGTTGATTATTCTAGAAATCCTGTTAATTTTGGTAAAATTGAAGATCATGATGTTACATTTCATGATTCCAATCCTTTGTGTGGAGATAGTATTGATATTGATATGAAAATTGATGATCATAAAGTTTCTGATATTAAATTTCATGGAAAGGGATGTGCAATTTGTATGGCTTGTTCTTCAGTTCTAACTGAAATTACAAAAGGAAAATCTCTTGAAGAGATTAAGAAAATCGACAAACATGATATTTTGAGTGAATTGGGTCTTGAACATTTACAGGCTGTTCGAATAAAATGTGCTTTACTATCATTAAAGGTTCTCAAAGGTGCATTATACACATACCTAGGCTCCCATCTTGAAGATACTGAGGGAATAGATAAGCTAAAAACCGAGGCCGAGAATCTGTATTAGTATGAGTGATTTTACTCCTTCAACTCCTTTAGAATTACAAATTAGAAAAATAATTTTTGAAAAATTTAATGATGTAGATAAAAAATTTACCAATGATGAAGTTTTTGAAATTCTAAAATCTAATGGTGATATCAATCCCTCTTGGATTATTGATGATACTGAATCATTATTCAATGACATATGTGATTCTGGTTTGGTGAGAAACATTGCCCAAAATTTTACAACCATCTTTTTAAAATTATTTGATCCTGTTGAAAAATTCCAATGTGATTCTTGTAATAAGGATATTTTTCTTGGAACGTCTGAAGATAGGATTTGTCCAAATCCTGCTTGTAAATCTACTATTTAGCTCTGTGTTTTTCTGCTGCATCTTCTAATGATTTAATCATTGGGAGTTTTTCTCCCGTTAAGTAAAGCACTAATGCTCCACCTGCTGTACTAATATGATTAATTTTATCTGCTAATCCTTGTTGTTTTAATGCTGTTGTTAAATGACCTCCACTAACAATTGTTGTTGCCATTGAATTTGCAACTGCATTCAGCATTTCTGATGTTCCGTATTTGAAATCCTCTTTTTCAAAAAATCCTGCAGGACCACTTATGAAAACAGTACCTGCACCTGAAATTAATTTTGAATAATACTCAACTGTCTTTGGACCTAAATCAAAAATTTTATCTCCTTTACTAATTTCTCTAACATCCATTTCTACTCTTTCACCATCTCTATCAATTGCAATATCTACAGGAGTTGCAAAAACATCTGGATAATCTCCAATTAACGAATGTGCTTTGGCAACTACTTCATCCTCATTTTTAATTCCTAAAGGTGATTTGATTCTGGCTTGTGCTCGCATAAACACATTTCCAATTAACCCTGTAAGTAAAACATGATCTGCACGACCGTTTTGAATTAATAATTTGATAGCCTCTAGTCTATCTGGTACTTTAGAACCTCCTAAAATAATCACATGTGGTGCTTTTGCAACTGTCATCATCTCATCGAGGTTTCTCACTTCTCGTTCCACAATTCTTCCTGCACATGATGGTAATTCTTGGGCAAACCCTACAATTGACGGATGTGATCTATGTGCACTTGGAAATGAATCTAATACGCAAATATCAAATAATTTTGATAATCTTGAGACCATTATTGTTTTTGCTGCATTTTCTGGTGTAAACTCATAATTTTCTTCAGCACATAGTCTAAGATTATCTAAAAGTAAGATCTCCCCTTTTTGTAAATTTTTAATTGCATTTTGTGCTGATTCTCCAATAGTGTCTTCAACATATTTGATTTCTCTGCCCATTAATTTTTCAAGAACTTCAGCATGCTTGTGCATCCCTGTATATTCATTATTTCCAACTCTTCCTTGATGTGATGCTATCACTACTTTTGCATCTTTTAAGGATTCAAGTGTTACAATAGCTTCCTCAATTCTTTTAGTACCTAAAATTTCCCCTGTTTCCGGATCTATTGGACAATTCATATCCATTCTTAGAAATACTGTTTTACTATCTAGATCAAAGTCATCTAATGTGAGAACTTTCACGCCTTTTCTATTATGCACTTGGTTAAAATCTTTAAGCCGATCAAAATTATTTGTAAAAAATAATTTGTTTGATATGAGTTATTTTTTTGAAGGCTATCTATTAATAAAAATTAAAAGATGTATAGTTGAGGTTTAATTAATTGCAAAACTGGCTATTTGACATACGTTCCCGTTCTTTTGTCTTATTGACGGGATTATTCCTTCTTTTAACAGCTTTTGTACTTTCTGAATTAACTAATGATTTTGATCAAACTGTAATTCTCTTCATTTCTGAAAATGTTGGAAATCCTACTCTTGATATTTTCATGCAGTATGTGACTGAAAGTGGAGATGTTTTTAACATGATGATATTTGCGATAATTGTATTATTAATTCCAAAAACTCGAAGAGTTGGAATTACTCTATTAATTTTAATTGTAATTGCTACTCTTCTTACTGGTTACATCAAATGTGGTGTTGATAGAGATAGGCCTGATTATGAATACATTGGGGTTGAATTCCCTGTTCAAATCAGTCATGATACTTTTGCATTATTTTGTGAAGGTGGATATGATGCATCATATCCATCTGGTCATGCAGCTAGATCTATGATTTTTGCAATCATTTTGGGATATGCTCTATCTGAAAGATTCCCTCGTGGTGCCTATTTGATTTTCATATATCCTGCAATGATTTCTATTAGCAGATTGTATGTTTTACAGCATTTCCCAATGGACGTTATCGGTGGAACTGTAATTGGTGTAATGTTGGCAGGAGTTATGGCAAATAGAACAAAATTATACCAGATTTTTGATAAATCAAAAACCTAATTCTTCTAAAACTGAGTTATCAATAAGAACAATTGCAAAATGTTCATCATCGTGATGATATGTCCAATATTTTACATCTCTGGTCTCATTTTTCTCTCTTAGTCCTTTTGTGATTCCTGTAGTTACTGTGTACCCAATCCTTTTTGCAATTTTAGTTTCTTTTGGCATTAACACTTTGTAACCTTCTTTTTTTTCTTTAAATCCTAATTGTACCATATCTTCAATTGCTTTTACTGCATCTTCTTCATTTTTTAGATCATATGTTTTTGAAATTGGTAAATCTTTTGGATGAAATTCCATAATTTGTATAAAATTTAATCACTAATATTTTTTAAAAACGTCCATTTGCGATCAATATTGGTTAATTTTCTTAACAGAAAAGTCAAATCATGATCATATTAACAACTTAATCCACTCTTTATTTTTAGAAATTCATTGGCATCATTAGAAAAAATAGTAATTGAATTACGTCAAAAGAAAAAAGAAGCAACCAAACTAAAACAAAAAGCTGAAGAAGAACTTAAACAACTTCAATCTGCAGAAAAACGTTCTGCAACAGGTTTGCAAAAAATGATTAAAAAAATTGAATCTGAAAAAGAGGATGTTTCAGATGTTTCAGAAAATCTTACTAGAAAAAATGCTCAGGTAGAAAGTATTGAAAGATTAGTAGCAACTGCTGAAGAAAGAGTAAATACTGAAAAAGAAGCAATTGAGAGAACCGAACAAGAAATAGAATTTGCTGATACTCCTGAGGAAAAAAATAATGCTGAGGCTAGATTACGCTCATTAAATGATCATGTTCAAGAGTTAATTTCAGAAATAAAGAGCCGACAAAAAACACTGAAAAAAATTACTGGTGAAGTTACAAACTTTGATGATATTAAATCTAAAATTACCACACAAATAAAAAAACAAACCAAATCAAAACCATCTCTTCGTAGCACAATTTCGTCAAGTCACAAAAATGCTTCAAAAGTTGTAAAAGAAATTGAAAGACGAACGAAATCTGAAGAAAGAATTACCAAGGCTTTGGATAATGCATCAAAAAAATTAAAAGAATATCTTGCAAAAAAGCGTGCAGCAGCTAAAAGAAAACCTGCAAAGAAAACAGCAGCTAAAAGAAAACCTGCAAAGAAAACAGCAGCTAAAAGAAAACCTGCAAAGAAAACAGCAGCTAAAAGAAAACCTGCAAAGAAAACAGCAGCTAAAAGAAAACCTGCAAAGAAAACAGCAGCTAAAAGAAAACCTGCAAAGAAAACACGTCGTTAAATTTTTTCAAATTTTTTAATGAGTTATTAATGCCTCTGATATCTAATTTTTAAAATGAATAAGCGAGGACCTTTAATTTCATTTGCTGGTTCATTTTTGATTATGATTTCTTTCGTTGTAGCTGTATCTGCAGTTCCTACTGAAGTTCCAAATTCTGAATCTTTATTGATATCTTCCCTCTTTGAAGGGATGTTTGATGATGTCTCTGAACCCTTTCAAATCATGCCTGGAAATGTAGTCTATACTTCTTTTAGTACTTTCATTTCTGATGTTCCTGTTCTATGGGGAATTCAAATTATGGATTACCAAAATGGTGATAAATTATCTATAACAATCTCAAATATTTTTGGAGATTCTTATGGTGAATATGTTCAATCTGATTCAGTTTATTTTGAAACAATTTTTGTTGAGCAATCTGATACATTAAACTTTGAAATTGAAAATATTGGTTCTACTGATGTAGAATTTGTAATAATGTTTACCGAGGATCCTGAAAATTCTGAATCTTTTACAAATCCTAATTCGCCTATTGCTGAAATGGTTGTTCCACTAATTGTTTCTGGTATCTTACTTATTGTTGGAATCATTACTATGATAATAGGGATCATAACAATCTTGTTTGATTTAAAAAATAATTTTGAAAATAAAAGAAATTTCTAAGGATTTACAGTCATCTTACCAAATTTACCTTTGGTTAAAGATACTTCTCCTCTAAACTCATTTGTGTATCCGTTTTCAATGACAACTTTGTCACCGACATTAACTGCTTTAATGTCGTCTCCCCACAAAGTAAGTTTCATTTGATTTTCTTCAGTTCCGTCTCCGTTGGCTATTGTTGCATCACAGACATCTACTGTTCCGTTTCCTGATTTGAGGTTCACAGTTCTTGGATCTCCTTTGCCAATAACTTCGGCTTCAACATTAACTCCGCTTCGCATTTTTTTTGCTTCGGAAATTGGTATTGATTCTGACATGTGATTTTCAATAACCTTTTCGATTATAAGCTTTGTTAAAAAATTTCTAAAATCATGGATCAATTTCTCAAATAGTAATTGAGAAATATTGGAAAAATATAGTATCGTTGCAGAGGTATCGAAGCCCGGTCAACCGAGAGGGACTCAAGATCTCTATAATATAGGAAATCCCTTCTCTTAGGAGTTCGTGGGTTCAAATCCCACCCTCTGCACTATTATTTTACTAAAATTTCAAAAATTATGCGATAATTGTCTTGGTTTTGCTGACTGAATGGTTTGATATGCTTTTGTGAATTTCTGCTAATTGTTGATCTTTGAAAGTAAGATTACATCTATAGCACTTCCAAACAGTATCTGACACACCTTATAAACACAGAAATTGCTTATAAGGATATTGCATGATTGATCCTATTTGTTGTAAAACATGATCATTGTTTGTAAAAACATGAAATTTTTTGATAATTTCTAAAAATTGTCATATTATCTACTGACTAAATACGGATCCAAGGGTTTAGAAACAAAATACCAGTATAATTATTGAAGAAAATTGGATATTTTTGAATTATTTGGAGAGTTTTCATATTTTGGAATTTTTCTGATATTGATTGGTGTTAATGCATCACCGATTTTAATGCCTCCAAGTTGGATTGTTTTGACATCTTTCTATCTTCTTGATCCTACTTTGAATATTGTACTTCTTGCAGCAGTTGGTGCAACTGGAGCTACAATTGGTAGATTTTTTTTAAAAAAAATAAGTGGATTATTTCGAAAATTTGTTGGTGAAGAACAAAAATCAAATCTTGATATCATTGGAGATTATTTGAATAAGAAAAAATATGGATATTTACTAGCATCATTTTTGTTTGGAGCAACACCACTTCCAAGTAATATTTTATTCATTACATATGGATTAATGCGCGCAAAGAGTATTGGAATCTATATTGGATTCTGGTTTGGTAGAACTATTTCGTATATAGTAATGATATATTTTGGTAATGCTGTTTTAACACCCTTTTTGGAAATCTTTGAAGATCGTCTAACTGGTATTTTATTAATTGATGGAGTTGGAATTGGCCTAATTGTTTTATTTGCATGTATTAATTGGACTGTATTGATTACTCAAAGAAAAATAAAATTTGTTAAACCAAAAATTTGGAGATTATAAATGAAAGAATTAGATTCTATAAAAAAAGAAGTAATAAAAATAATGAATAATGATCCTGCACACGATTTTGAACATGTAATGAGAGTCTATCATAATGCACAAAAAATTACAAAAAAAGAAAAGGCAAATCAAAAATTAGTGCTTGCTGCAGCACTACTACATGATGTAGTTTCATACCCAAAATCAAGTAAACGATCTAAATTCTCTTCTGTTGATAGTGCAAAAAAATCAAAATCTATTTTAAAAAAATATACTTTTTCAAATGAGGAAATTAGTATAATTTGTGATGCTATTGAAGATCATAGTTTTTCTCAAAATAGAATTCCTAGAACTATTGAGGGAAAAATATTGCAAGATGCTGATAGACTTGATGCATTAGGTGCAATAGGCATTGCAAGAGTTTTTGCTACCAGTGGTTCATTGAATAGACCTTTTTACAAAATTGATGATCCTTTTTGTAATGGACGAAAACCTGATGACAATCGTTGGGCAATTGATCATTTTTTTAATAAATTATTAAAATTACAATCTTTAATGAATACAAAATCTGGTAAAATAGAAGCTAAAAAAAGAACTAAGGTCTTGAAAATATTTTTAAAACAATTTAAAAGTGAAATTTAGCCATAATCGACATATCTATCATATCTTTTTTCGATTTCCTTATTCTCTCCAGAAATAATTTTTTCATATTCTTGCTTTTTTCTAGAATCTATGTACTTGTTGATTGCCTCAAATTCTTCATTTTCTGGAAATGATTCAAAGACTGGTTCGATCATTTTTAGATATTCTAAAGTTTTCTCCCTGAATTCTTCTACTGTTGGTTTTCTTATTCCTTGCATTCTAAACCAAATTGCTGTCCAACTTGCCCCTACAACATGTGGCAATAAATCAAAGGCCCTTTCTATTTCAAAACGTTCATCATTTCTCATGATTCTTGAAGAAATCTTGAGGCTGATTTTGCAAAATATGTAACTATCATGTCTGCTCCTGCTCTTTTAATGGAATGAAGAATTTCTAATGTGATGTCTTTTTCATTTACGTATCCTAATTGTGATGCTGCTTTAACTAATGCATATTCTCCTGATACACTATAAGCTGATACTGGGACATTATACTTTCGTCTAGTCTCTGCAATTAAATCCAAATATGATAATGCTGGTTTTATCATTACCATGTCTACTCCCTCCTCAATGTCTGTTTCTACTTCCATCATTGCTTCCCTCGCATTTGTAAATGGAACTTGGTATGTTTTTCTATCTCCAAATTTTGGTGCACATTCTGCAGCATCTCTAAAAGGCGAATAAAAGTTTGAACGATGTTTTGCTGAGTGTGACATTATTGAGACGTCTGTAAATCCTTTTTCATCTAATGCTTTTCTGATTGCAGCAACTTGACCATCCATCATTGCTGATGGTGAAACTGTATCTACTCCTGCTTTAGCTTGACTAACAGCAATTTTTGTAAGTGTATCTAAACTAGTATCATTGTCTATTTTATCTCCATGAATAATTCCGCAATGACCTGTAGATGTAAATTGACACAAACAAACATCTGCCATAATTACTATTTTATCTCCAAATTCTTTTCTAATTTGGATAATTGCCTTTTGAACAATTCCTGCATCATCAAAAGCTGAACTACCTGCTTCATCTTTTTGTGTAGGAATTCCAAATAACATTATTGCTGGAATTCCTAAATCTATAATTTCTTTAACTTCTTGATTTACTTCTTCTAACGGTAATCTTTCAATTTCTGACATTGATTCTACTTTAATTCTACTTTTAAGATCCTCTTGGACAAATACTGGACAGATGAAATCTTTTGGAGTTAATGTTGTTTCTTGAACTAATTCTCTCATTTTTTCTGAAATTCTTAATCTTCTAAGACGTTTAGTTGGAAATGACATATCTGAAATTAATCCTGGCTAAAATATAATCCTAGTCAGCCTGATTTTGTTTTTTATAGTCAAAAAGTCTAGTTGCTAATTCTAATACATCTGGTTGCCCTTGTTCTGATGCTTTTCTAATATTGTTCATTGGAGTTGATACTATGCTTTCTACCACTGCTTTTGTTAATTCCTCAATAATTTTGACTTTCTTCTCATCTTTTTCATCTAACATTTGTAGTGCTTTTTGTAGTTCTTTTTCTCTGAGATTCTCTATGTTTTTGAATACGTCTGTTACAAGTGGTTCTGCATCTAGTCTTTTCATTGAAGCCTCTAATACTGAGATTTCCTCTCTAATTATATTTTCAACGGTTTTTACCTTGTTTAATCTGGCATTCATGTTCTTTTCAACCATTTCTGCAATTTGATCTAAATTCATTAATTTGACTCCTTTGATAGTAGCTACTTTTTCATCAACTGTTCTTGGATTTGATAAATCTAATATCATCATTCCATTGTTTTTATTTTTCATTGCATCTGTAATTCTATCTTGAGTGACAAGAAAATATGGTGCTGTTGTTGCTACAAATATTATATCGTATTTATCAAATCCTGAAAGTATTTCTTCAAATTTAATTGGATTGCCACCCATAGTTTCACAAAATGTTTCTGATCTACCTATTGTTCTACTTGTAACTTTAAACGCATATCCTCTTCTTTGTAATGATTTTGCAACAAGGGTGGACACTTCTCCTGTTCCAATTAATAAAATCTCTTTTGTTTTTAATTCATCAATATTTTCTTCTGCAAGTTTTACTGCCATAGAACCAACTGATATCCCGCCTTTTCCAATTCCACTAGAATTTCTAATTCTTGTACCCATTCTGATTGCTTTGTCAAATAATGTGTTAAGATGTTGACCTGATGCTTTTGATTCTCTTGCAGATGTAATTGAATTTTTTATTTGGCCTAAGATTTGTTCTTCCCCTAATACCATTGAATCTAAGCCTGATGTTAGTTTTAAGAGATGATGAAGAGCATCGTGATTCTCTACAAATTCTATATTTTCTTCAAATGTTTCTTCATCTAATCCTGCTATACTTGCCCATGTTTTTTTGATTTTATCTGTATTGTCTGTTTTTGATTTACCAAATAATTCGATTCTGTTACATGTTTGAATAATTACACATTCATCTAATTCTGAATGTTCCTTGAATTGTTGATATGCCGTATCTATATCTTTTATTGTAAATTTTTCTAAAATATGAATTGGTGAATTACGAAATGTTACACGTGCATTAATGATATTTTGATTTATTTCCATTTTTTAATTATCTCTATAGCCCGCTTTTCAGCTTTTTTTACCTGATTGTCTTTTATTAACTGATCAATCTGATTATCATTCATAATGTTGTTCAAACACTGTTTTCGTTCAAATTGGGTAGGAATGATCTCTTTGGCAAGTGTTCGTGAGATTTTCTGAATCTTAATTTGAGCAATATCCTCTTTCAAAATTACTTTTTTTAGTGCTTTTTCAGATTTTGATTTGATCTTTTTAGACATTGCAGGACTCCTGCCGCCCGTAAAAATTGCAATCTGTATTGTTTTTTCAAAATCTATTATTGCTGCATTTGAAAAATCACTGTCATCTGGATTATCTGAACTATATACTATGATTTTTCTGTTTTTTGCATACTTGATTATTTTTTGATTAATTTTTTTGTCATTTGTGGTTGTAATGATTATATCTGGTTTTAATTCTGAAATAAATTTTAAATTTTCAATTTTTTGTTTTTTTAATTTAATTTTTTTTGTCTTAACCCAATTTGAAATTTGTTCATTTATAGAATCACTAATTACTGAAATTTCACATTTCTCATTTAATATCGATTTAATTCTTTTTTCTGCTTCATTTCCTCCCCCTATTATGATGATTTTTTTACCTTCTAGATTTAGATTAATTATCATCGATCCCAAACACCCCAGTTTCTATTTATGTATTAAAACTAATTTTTGAAATACTAGCTACATTTTTAATTGAATTGCCAGGTAATTCACGTATTGTCTTCTTTAGGTGAATCTGATAAGGAACTTCTAAATGAAATTCAATGGACTTTTCCTCTAGTTACTAGACCATTTGATGCCATTGCTAAAAAATTTGATACTACTCCTGAAATTATTAAAGAAAAATTAAACCATCTGAAAGAAATTGGTGTTTTAAGACAACTTAGTGCAATATTTGATACACGAAAACTAGGATATACTAGTTCATTAGTTGCTATGGAAATTGAACACGATAAGCTAGATTATGTAGCCTCCCAAATTAATCGTCATCCGGGAGTTAGCCATAACTATGAACGTGATCATCAATTCAATCTTTGGTTTACTTTGGCAGTTCCTCCAGGAGCTGATTTGAAAATAGAACTTGAAAAATTCAATTCATTGAAAGGAATTAAAAAAGTTAGAATGCTTCCAACATTACAATTATTCAAAATTGGTGTTAAACTTGACATGGTTGATGATAAAAAACATGATGTTGCACCAACTGAAGAAAAAAAAGAAATTAAAAATATTAAATTTGATCCAACTGAACAGGATAAAGATTTCATCCGTGAATTACAAAAGGATATGGAAATAATTGATGAACCGTTTGTAAAAGCAGCAAATAATCTTGGAATGACTGAAGATGAATTATTTGCAAAAATGAAACACTATGAGAGTATTGGTGTTTTACGAAGATTTGCAGCAATCCTTAGACATCGTCAAGTTGGATTTACTGCAAATGGTATGATAGTTTGGAAGGTTCCTGAAGATAGAATTACTTCAGTTGGTGAAACATTGGGTTCATTTCCTCAAGTTAGCCATTGTTATGAGCGTCCTACTTATGATGATTGGCCATATAACGTATTTTCAATGATTCATTGTAAAACACAAGATGAGGCAAATGATGTTGCTAAAACAATTCAAAATCAAATTAATGTTGATGAATTTAGAATTTTATTTAGTTCACGTGAATTCAAAAAAACTCGTGTTGAATATTTTGTAGAAAATTCTTTTAGTTTGGAAGACGCAGCAACTTCTTAAACTTCATTTTTATCGTGCCCTACAACATGTATGTTGCAAAAATATTGATCATTCATGTTACAATAGTATAGAGAATCTTCTCCGCACTCTTTACACGGAGGTTTTTCATCTTCTTTTGATAATTTTGTATGGTAAATTTTTGTTCTACTTGTAACTGCTGAGTCTTTGTAAATTCGTGTTAAATTTGAATAATATTCTAATTCCTCTGGATTTAGACCTTGTTTTTTATTAATTTTTTTAATAATTATCTCCCATTTTTTATAATCGCCAATTTTGGCTATTTTCATTCTTTCAATTATTTCAAGAGTTTTTTCTAAGTTAATTGGTTTTTTCATTTAATATTTAGCTTGTTTGTGGGGTTGCTTTTAATTCATAAGATGGCCATGTGTTGTATAGTTCTTCAATTTCTTTCATATCTGATGCTGAGATATATCCACCTTTAGTCATTTCAACATAATTTACAATCTCTTCTTCACTTACCACTGTTGGAAAAACTGATGCAAATCCTTTCTTTGACATGATGAATTTCATTGATAGTTCTGTAATTGTTAAATCATTTCTTTCTGCAATTGGTTTTAATTTTTCAACTTTTTCTAATGATGCTTTAATCCATTCTCCTTTTCTCACTGATCTGTGATCTTTTTCATCAATTTTAGTTTCAGCATTTACTTTTCCTGTAAGTATACCTGATGCTTCTGGAACTCTAACAAGAATTCCCACATCCTTTTCTTGTGCTTTTTTCATTAATTCATTACCTGGAGTTTGTTCTAAAATATTGTAAACTGTTTGAACTGCACTAACGTTAGGTCTATCCATTGCTTCTATACCTTCTTGTGTCCATCCAATTGCAGGACCTAAAGCTACTTGATATGTTCTAATTGATTTATCCTCAATAAAACTATCTAGTAAATTGAAAATGGAATCATCTCTAATGTGATTTAATTTTGGATTGTGTGGCCCATACATGTCTAAATGATCCGTTTGTAATCTTTCTAAACTATTTCTTAATGCTTTTCTAGTAAAATCTTCATCAAATTTTTGAGGTAATTCTTTATGGCCAATTTGTTCAACTTCTGAGAAATCATATCCGTACTTTGTAGATAGTACAACTTCGTCTCTCATATCTTTGAAAACTTCGCCAATTAGCCTCTCACTTTTCCCTTTTCCATACATATCTCCAGTCTCAAAAAAGTTAATTCCCAAATCATATGCTTTTTTTAACATTCTTTTTGCTTCATCTTCTTCAATTTTCTTACCCCACCAATCTAATGCAATTGACCATGCACCAAATCCTAATTCTGATACTTTGATGTCGGTTTTTCCAAGTTTATTGTAATTCAATTTTATCTCCTTTTGATTTCATCTTTCATTTGAAAATTCATCATTTATGTTTATCCAAGATTTGCATCTATTGGTAATTTGTTTTAATGTTTAGCCTAAACTTGTAATTAATGGAATAATGTCTTTTTTTACGCACACAATCATTGGAATGTCATTTTTTACATATGTTGAAACTTGTGTTTCTCTTAAATCCATGATCAAATCTTGAAAATCTCTGATATCATCTACTTCAAATGCTAACATGAAATCTTCGTCATGTATTCCAAATGAATAAGTTGTATTGAGTATTATCTGTGGATATTTTTTACTAACTGTAATATGTTCATCCATAATTTCTTGACGCTTCTCTTTTGGTAAAAGATACCATTCTCTTGTTTTTGTAAATGGATATACAATCACGTGTTTTTTTGGATTATTTCCTGTCATGAAACCTAATGCTTTTTGATCTTTTACATATAGTGACGGTCTTGTACATGACAAATATGTCATTGATGAAATAATATATTTTCCAAATACTGTTTTGTATAATTTTTCAATTACAATTTGAATTTCTTCTACTGTTTTAGCTGCAAACCAAAACAAAAAGTCTGCATCATCTCTAAGACCTAAATTTGAATATGATCTAAACATTATTTTTGAATTACTGATAATGTTTTCTACTTCTTTTGCAGATTCCTCTTTTGCTAAATCTGCCATCCATCTCCATTTAGGATCAACTTTGAAAAATGAAAAATTAAAAAAATATTGTTCACTATTTTCTGACATGATTTTTTATTTTTGAAACCCTATTTAAACAAAAAACATATTCTCTTCTATGATATTTCTATTATTTTTACTGTGCTTCTTTTTCTAAAGCCCACTCATAACCTTCGGCTTCTAATTTTTGTGCAAGAGATGAATCTCCTGTTTGTAAAACTTTACCTTGTGCAAAAACGTGTACAAAATCTAATTTATCTAAGAAATTTAGAATTCTTGCATAGTGTGTGATAATAATTACTGTTGCATCTTTAGTTGAAACTTTACTGATTGCTTGAGCTACTGATTGAACTGCATCAATATCTAATCCTGAATCAGGTTCATCTAAAATTGAAATTTTAGGTTTTAAAACTGCCATTTGTAAAACTTCTGCGCGTTTTTTCTCTCCTCCTGAGAAACCTTCGTTGAGATATCTTGATAGAAACTCTTCTCTTAATCCAACTTTTGCAATATTTTCTTTAAGATATTTTTGAAACTCTCTAACGGTAATGAAAACTTCTCTGTCATCTCCATCCATTGCTTTACTTAGAGAATTATATGCTGTTCTGAGAAAATGAGAAAATCCTACTCCTGATACTTCAGTTGGATATTGAAATGCTAAGAATAATCCTTTTTTTGCTCTTTCATCTGCTGTTAATTCTAAAATACTTTCACCGTCTAATAGGATGTCTCCTTTAGTTACTTGGTATTTTGGATGTGCTAATAATGTGTATGATAATGTACTTTTTCCTGAACCATTTGGTCCCATAATGGCATGTACTTCTCCTGGACCTGTTTTTAGGTTCACTCCTTTGAGAATTTCTTTACCGTCTATTGCAACGTGTAGGTCTTTTATTTCTAATACTGCCATATTTCAAATAATTTTGATTCTCTATATAATACCGACGAAATTTAGCTAATCCTAACGGCTTTTTTAATAAAATGAAAAGGGGGGGGGGGTGTTAATATTTGGCCAGAGATGGTCTCAAAGTAATTTTGAGTTTGTGATTTGTTAGAATCTCTTTACATCTATTTCTGATAGTGACTTCTGTTACTCCTGCAATACTTGAAACGTCTCTTTGTAGGACATTTTGTCCAAGTAATACTGATGAGACATAAAGATATGCTGCAGCAATTCCGTTTGGAGATTTTCCATCTGAAATACTGTTGTCTTTTGTCTTTTCTGCAATTTCTAAGGCTAGTCTTTCTACTCTAACCTCTGTCTGTGTCATGTTTGCTATCTTTGAGATGTATTTGTCCATAGTAAGTACTGGAGCTTTAATTGCGCCCATTTCCATAACCATGGTTCTGTAATATCTTGCTGCAAGTTTTGTTTTTGATTTAACATCTTTTGCTGGAACAATTTCTCGGCAAATTTCTTCTAATGATCTTACAACGTCACATTGTTTGCATGCCATGTAGATTGTTGCTGCTGTAATACAAACAACTGATTTTCCTTTGACATCCATGTGTCCGTCTAAATTTCTATAAATCATTGAAGTTGTTTCCAACACATTTTTTGAAAGATTAAGTGATTCACATGTTTCGCCCATTTTTGCTAAAACATTTGCGAGTCGTCTTTCTTTTGGTGTTGATACTCTTACTCTTTGTTGCCATTTTCTGAGATGATTCATTTGGTTTGCAACTTCGTGATTAATTCTTTTTCCACTGAAGTCTTTTGCACTAATTGAAATCTCAGTTGTTATTCCCAAATCATGTTGAGAATAAGTTGTTTGTCCTGTTGCTCTTGCAAGCTTCATTTTGTCTTCGAGATTCGAACTTATTGTTTCTGGACCACTATCTGTAATCTGGTCATCGACAACTACTCCACAACCAGAACAGATTATTTCGCCATTTTGCATATCATCAATCAATGATGATTTACATTCAGGACAGTTTTGGGTTTGTAATACGTTCATCTTCTTTTTCTCCTAAATTTTTTTGGTTTACTTGCAGTAGTTTGCTCAAAAATGAAAACACGTTTTCCAACAAATTTGTTGATACTATTTGTTAAGGGCGTTGCTGATGCGAACGGCCTTTTTATTGGACCAATTAGTTCCATTACTTTTGCAACTCTAGTTCCTTTGCTGTCACAGAGTATCTGTCCTTCAACTAATTCTTTTGAAAGTTGAACGATTACCCTGCCACTACCGGCTAGGTGCATTATTTCGCCTACCTCCTGCAATTAACAATAGTAGAAATGCTTACACTATCATAGACTTCTGTCAACTTTACTTTAGCTAAAAGCTAGAATTCATTTTATTTTGTTTGCTTTGCTCTTTTTGAAACAAGTTTTTGTGAAATTTTGTTAAGAATAATTGTCTTAGAGGATCCTTTTGGCAACACGACATATCCTGACCTTACAAATGGTCTTCTTGGAAACCTTACTTTCTCTTCTGATTCTGCAATTTCATAACCTGCTGATTTTGTGGCATCAATTAGTTCTTTTAACGAAGGATCAAAAATACATTTTTCTAATCCTAATCTTCTACCTTTTGATTTTTTTAAATTTTTATTAAAATAATCCAACCAGATTACGACGTGCTCGTAATCTTTCATTTTATTCTTTAAGTAAAACTGCGTTAGCTATTCCAGTTTGTCCTGGTTTAGAAACAATTTTGCATTTACCTTCTTTTGTTTCGAGAATTGCACCTTTGCTAATTATTCCTCTTCTTCTATAATCATTGTTTGTAGCATTATCTAAAACTTTGATAATTTTTGATTTAATTACTTTGGAGTCACCAGTTGCTAAATTAACAAAATCAATTGATTTTAATGCAACTTTGTTATTACTTCCACGAACTCGTCTTGTTACTGTTACTTGAGCTCCGTTAATTGCTTCATTTGGATATCTATCAGTTTCATATTTTCTTCTAATTCTAAGTGGACTTCTTCGTCCTCCAGTAATTTTACTGGTTGCTAAATTCTCTACTGATTTTCTCACAAAAAATTAGTTGAATTACTCTAATTTATACAAAACGCCATAATTTAGCCTTAAATCAAAATTTTTCTATTTACTTTCTGTTGTAATTTGTGGTGTACTGTTTGTTTGACCTTTACTTGCAGTTTTTCTTACTTTTGAAAATAATCTTGATTTCAGATCTTCAACATCTCCTTTAATTCCAAAATATTTTTGGAATTTTTCAGTAGTTGTATAAATTTTCAATCTACCTACATTTTGATGAGTAATGTAATCTAACTGTCTTAGTTCTTTGAGATGTGCATAAACACCTGAACCTCTTGTTTCTACAAGTTGTTTTGATGCGATTGGTTGCATATATGCGATATATGATAATGTCTTTAACGTTGCATTTGGTAAAACTGGTTTTGATGCATATCTTTTAACTGTAGAACTGTATTCTGGTTTTAATTGCATTACATATGTTCCATCTGGTAAAATAACAATTTCTAATGCTTTGAATGCTGTTTTTGTTTTTTTCATAATTGTTTCAAGTAAATCTAATGTCTTTGTTCTTGATTCTGTGCCTGATGCTCTGACAATGTCTTCTATTCTGAGTGGTCTTCCAGCTGAATATAGTGCTGCTTCAATTCTTGCAGTTGCTTCTGTAATATCTTCAACTCTTGCTATTTTGATTCATCCTCCTTTTGATTTCTGTTAAACATTTTCTTCTTCTGGTTGTTTATCCATGAGTATAATTTTGATATCGTCATTTTGCTGCTCCAAATCTACTTTTTGGTCTCTTGCTAAAAATAGTGCAGCAAAGAAACATCTAATTGAATCAACTTGATCTAACTCTGCAATAATTTCTTGTAGCAATCCAAATTTCTTACTTGCAATTTTTTTCATTATCAATTCCTCATATTTTCCAATAATGCTTTCTAATGAAATAAAGTATTCTTGAAAATCTGGTGCTTCAATTGGTTCAATATCTAATTTTTTATTTCTTCGTGATTGTGGGTTTGCAATTGTTCCAATGAGGTTTTGTAATAATCCTAACAAGTCATCTAATGAAACTGGATATGTTGATTCATGTCTATAAGGAATGTCAATTAATTCAATATCCACGTCAGTTCTTTGTGTGGTTGGTTTTTTCTCCATTGCTGCTCTTTGTAATGCAAAAATACTTTCTACTTTCATTCTGTAAATTAATGATGATGATAGTGCTGCCATTCCTGCAACCTTGAGATCCTTTTTTCCAGTTTTTTCAAGAATTTTAATTAACAAATTCAAAATTTGAATAAGATCTATTTCCCAAACATCTTTTTTAATTACTGATGAAGGACTGAATAGGATATTTACTGGTTCTTGAGAAATACTGTTTGGTGTTTGTGGATCACTCACAGATTGACTACTTTAGTATTCCATAATATCTAATTACTCTACTTTTTTCTTACTTCCAGTCAACTCTTATATTGCAAAATAAAAAATTCCTTTTGTGAAAGCAGCACGAATAATCGAACCTGATAAACCCCTTGAATTACATCAAGTTGAAATTTCTGAACCTACAGGAACTCAAGTTTTAATCAAAGTTATCTCCACAGGAGTCTGTCACAGTGATCTTCATCTTTGGGAAGGTGGATATGATACAGGTGATGGATTCATGAAAGTTACAGATAGAGGTGTAAAATTCCCTGTTACTCCTGGTCATGAGGTTGTTGGTACTGTTGAAAAAATTGGTGACTCTGTACAAGATGTGAAAATTGGTGATAATGTTCTGGTCTACCCTTGGATTGGACCAAAGAATTGTGAATGTACTTCTTGCAAAAAAGGAGATACAAATTTGTGTGAAACTCCTAAATCATTAGGTGTTTTTCAAGATGGAGGATACGCTGAAAAAATTATTGTTCCTGATTACAAATTTTTAGCAAATATTGGTGATGTAGATCCTGATTCTGCATCTTCATTAGCATGCTCTGGATTAACTGCTTACACTGCAATCAAAAAAGCATTAGTAAATAATCCTGAATCAATTTTAATTGTTGGTGCAGGTGGTTTGGGGTTGATGGGTGTTCAGCTAGCAAGTCATATGGCAAAATGTAAAATCATTTGTGCAGATATTGATGATGAGAAATTAAAAACTGCAAAAGAATTGGGTGCAACTGATGTAATTAATACAAAAGAAAGTGATGCATCACAAAAAATAATGTCTATTTGTAATGAAAAAGGTGTTGATAGTATAGTTGACTTTGTCAATGCACCTCCAACTGTAAAACTTGATCTATCCGTAATTAGAAAACGTGGAAATATTATCTTAGTTGGTTTGTTTGGTGGTTCTGTAGATTTACCTTTAGTATCTGTACCATTAAAGGCAATAACCATACAAGGTGCTTATACTGGAAACTACAAAGATATGGTTGAATTAATTGAACTTGCAAAACAAGGCGTTATCAATCCAATTGTATCAAAACATTATACTTTAGATGAAGCAACTGGTGCTTTAGATGATCTAAAGAATAGAAAAATTTT
>ERZ802819.127-NODE-127-length-47588-cov-13.7818_pt1 | contig 47588 bp, 60 predicted proteins | sample MGYA00345647_ERZ802819 | MGnify/ENA primary metagenome ERZ802819 (study PRJEB30503, sample SAMEA104212355) | marine metagenome | biome: Westerlies Biome; feature: [SRF] surface water layer (ENVO:00010504) within the epipelagic zone...; material: water...
ATAGTCACAATCCCAATCTCCGGTGTTCAGCTAACATGCATCTGTTAAAGACAACAAGTATTCCAGCTTTTCTAGCTAATTCCTCAGATTCAAAGTCATGAATGCCTTCTTGAAGCCAAATCACTTTGGGTTTTTTCGCTATACAGTCTTCAATAATAGTTGAAATTTGTTCAGATGGTCGAAATACGTCAATGATATCGACAGAACCTTCTATTTCAGAAACAGAGTCATAGCACGAAATATCCAAAATTTTCTCAGCATTAGGATTTACAGGAGTGATGTCATATCCATTGTCAAGTAGATATTTTGGAACATAGTGTGCAGCTTTTGAGGAATGTTTAGACATTCCAATTACAGCAACGGTTCTTAATGACAAAATGTCTATAATTTGTTGGTCAGAAAAGGAATCTTGGCTCATGAAGTGTAATCAATTACAGAGCATATAATTTTTAAATTATGGCACTAGTTGAAGAAATACAAATACAATAAAAGGCAAAAAGAAGTGATAATTTCATGACAAAATCAGTACTAGTTACAGGGGCAACAGGATTCATTGGTTCAAGATTAGTAGATGCATTAATCAAAAAAGGATATGATGTTACCAGTTTAGTTCGGGAAGGAAAAGAAGGTAATTCAAAATCAAATATCATCTATGGTGATCTAACTGATAAAAAAATAGATTTCAAGGATTTAAAATTTGATTGTGTATTTCACCTAGCATCACATACACCTTTGGAAAAAAATAAAAAAATATTAGAAAAAGTGAATCTAGATGGAACAAAAAAATTATTTGAGGAAATTAAAGGTATAACAAATTCAATAATATACATTTCAGGATTAGGAGTGTATGGTGAAACAGGAGATAAAATAATTGATGAAACTCAAAAATATAATCCAAATACAAATTTTGTTAAAATCAGATTAGATGCAGAAAAATACCTAAAAGAAAATTCATTGAAAAATAAAATAGATTTTGCAGTTGTACATTTTGGAGACGTGTATGGTTCAGATGGATGGTTTTATGAAATGTTAATCAAGAGATTGAAAAAAAATACTTTTAGAATGCCTGCGGGAGGAGATTACTTCAAAGGGTTTGTTCATGTAGATGATGCAGTAGGCAGTATGATTTCAGTTTTAGAAGAAAAATCATTTGGAGAATCATTCATAATTGCAGATTCGGAACCAGTGACATTCAAAGAATTTTCAAATTTTACAGCAGACCAAATAGATGCAAAGCACCCTGGAAGTGTTCCAACATTTTTGGCCAAAGCAGTACTAGGCGGAGATTTAATAAAATTATTAACAACATCGATGAAAGTATCAAATGAAAAAATTTCTAAAATTTACAAATTCAAATATTCAAATTATAAAGATGGAATTACACAGGTAATATCAGAATTAAAAGAAAAAAATAAGATCTAATTCAAATCAGAGAGTATTTTAATTATAAAAAATATACAATTTTCATGGATACTGAACCCAAAGATGTTATTGTATTAGGATCAATTAGAAGGGGTAAAAAGAAATTTTCAAACATTCAAAACGAAACAAGAATCAACCCAGAAGAATTGAATTCAATATTGGAACAATTAGAGAATAATGGTTTCATCAATGTTGAAGAAAAAAAAGGGTTGTTTGGTAAAAAAATTGAATTAAAAATTACAGAAAAGGGATCAGATCAACTAGATAAAAAGATCGTAGAGATACAAAACAAATGGAAAGAAATGCAATCAATTTATGAAAGTGGAGACAAACAAAAACTCCAACAAAAAATGGAAGAAAATAAGTCATTTTTACCAACCATGATGTTTTTTGGCGTAATGGATATGATGATGTTTTCAATGATGTTTAGTATGATGGGAATAGGAATGTCAAATTTTGTAGGTTCAGAAAACATGCCAGCAGAAAGTATGGATGATGGCGGTATGGATGATGGCGGTATGGATGATGGAGGATTTGATTTTGATATCGGATTCTAAACTGCATTTTGATACAAAATTAAAAAAAAATGAACAATGATTTACAATTCATTTGAGGATACAGGATTACTAAGAGTTTTAAAATTTTTAAAAGAACATAACACCGAATATCTCTCAGGTCAAGACCTAAGTGATGTGTTACACATTAGCAGAGTAGCAGTATGGAAGCACATTAAAAAAATTCAAGCATTAGGATACACTGTTGAATCAAAACAAAAAGAAGGATACAAACTAACTAAAAAATCAGATTTACTATTACCGTGGGAAATTACAACTGAATTAGGTACAAAATCACTAGGTCAACAGGCATACTATTACGATTCAGTTGACTCAACACAAAATGAAGCTCTAAAAATTGCCAATGAATCAAACAAAGAGGGAATAATAATTATTGCAGAAAAACAAACAGGAGGAAAAGGTAGGTCAGGTAGAAAATGGATTTCACCAAAAGGTGGAATTTGGTTTTCTATAATTTTACATCCAAAATTTGATATTTCAAACATCACATTATTTCCAATTGCGTCATCATTAGCATTATCAAATGCTATTGAAAAAACATGTAATATTACAACAGAATTAAAATGGCCAAATGATCTAACCATTAAAGGGAAAAAACTTGCAGGAATGCTAGTAGATGCATCATTAGAGTCAAATAAAATAGAAAATTTAGTTTTAGGAGTTGGAATAAATTTTGAAGTGAATAGTAAAGAAATAGAAAAAACATTAAAAAAGACACCGAATTTCTATGGAGTCGCAAGCTTGAGTGAGCAAAAAAATAAAATCAAACCAATACAATTGATTCAATCGTTCCTATTAGAATTAGAAAACATTTACGAGCAACTAAACAATAATCAACGCAAAAAAATTATTTCAAAATGGACAGAAAGATCATCAACAATTGGAAAGAAAATTGAAGTAGATACACATCAAGGAAAAGTAAAGGGAGACGCAATCAGAATAGATGATGATGGAGGATTAGTAGTTAAAGACAAGGTAAAAACTAACAAAATTTTTGCCGGAGATATTATTCATTTAACAAAATAACCTATTTTCTTGATTTAGGTTTGGATTTAGGTTTGGATTTAGGTTTGGATTTAGGTTTGGATTTAGGTTTGGATGATGAAATCAACGAAGATTGGTCTTGTAGGACAGTTTTCAATTCATTTTGAATTTCAAACAATGAATTCAACAATAATTCCATAGATTTTGCATATGTTGAGTATAGAGAAATAAGTTCTGTCTTTTTTTGATCAGTAGAAATAAGAAATTCATTTTTACGTAATAGATTTGAAGAATCGATCAATTCAGGCATATGTTCTGGAGAATCAACAAATCCCTTCAACTCTCTTTCAATTTGATCAATTTTTTGTTTCATATCGTACAAATTATTACTAATTTTCACTTCAGTCAACATAAAAGAACAGACTAGGAATGAATTAAAGATTTTGATAGATTTAAAAAATTACAGAATCAAGATAGGCAAAAATAACAAAGTATAGAAATAAACAAAAAAACTAAAGATTATGAAAAATCTTGTAAAAATATTATTTTTTTGTTCAATAATGATAATATTAGTTTCACATAATGAAGAGAACATAGTATTTGCTCAAGAGCAGACAAAAGAACAATTAAAAGTATTATTTAATCAAGCAACAGAACTTTTTCAAAATGGAAATTATAATCAAGCAAACGTCATTTATGATCAAATTTTAGAATCAAGTCCAAATAATATTTCAACATTAAACATGAAAGGTATAGGGTATAGCAACATGGAACAACATGCAAAATCATTAAAGCAATTTTACAAAGTTTTACAAAATGATCCAGATAATGTCAAAGCACTATTAGGAACAGGAGTAGGTTTTGGAAATCTTGGAGAGTATTCTGAATCATTGAAATATTTAGAAAAAGCAGATGAAATAAATCCAAACAATACGGTAATTCAAAATTATAAAGATATTATTGAAAAAACATTAAAAAAATATCCATACACGCCTACTGAAAAACCAACAAATACCATGAAGCAAACAATAGGGAAAGTACCAGAATGGGTAAAACATATTGCAAATTGGTGGTCAATGGGCAACATTTCTGATGAGAAATTCACTGACAGCATGCAATATATGATAAAAAAAGAAATTGTGATGATTCCAGAAAATGAAAAATTTGAAAATACTAATGAATTAAAAATGATTTCATTTGTTAGAAATAATTTTAGTCAATGGAGTCAAAATGAAATTCCAGATAATGAATTTTACAAAAATATGAATTGGTTAATAGAGAATAAATTTGTCAAAATAGACTTACAAAAGACTACAGAAGAAATTGAATATGAAAAATACCTATTTGATAGATATTTACAAAAAATTTTAAAAAATAAGGGTTCAGAAGTCAGATACATCGAATATCCAAATCCAAGTCAGGATGTAATTAAAAAATTTCTTAGAAATGTAGAAAAGTGGAATTTTAAAGAGGAAGTATCAAAATCATCAAATGATTTTCCTAGTCCAACATACGAAATAATTGATGAAACGTATTTCATAAAATATAAAATTTACATTAATGAACAACCTGAAGGTTTGCCATTAGACCATACTAGTACATTAAAAAATACTTTTGAGTTTTGGGAAAAAATGGAATTAAAAACAAATAATCAAGATGCAAGAATTGTTTTTGAGATAACTCCATCAAAAGCAGGTGCAAATGTATGGGTAACATGGGTGGTTAGAAATATCGGAGAAGGAGTGTTAGGACATGCTCATTTAGGTAAAGGAGTGGTAGAAGTTGCATTAGGGGATTACAATTGTGATGGTAGTTTTCAATTATATGATGTCAAAAGTGTTGAGAAAATTATGACTCACGAATTAGGTCATTCCATAGGATTACCACATACTAACGATAGAGAAAATATCATGTATCCATCAATGACCCCATCTTACGCATATTGTATTCTAAGTTAAAATGAATATTCAATCTTATTCTAGAGAATTAGAATGAAAACTAAATGTACTTTCATACAATTAACCTTAAGAAAACTCGTAAAATAATTAATAAGTAATTTTGAAAAATCATTACAAATATGTTAAAAAATACATTTACACCAGGACCAAAGTGTCCAGCGTGTACAAACACCAAAATCGTTACAGATCACGATACAGGGGAATTATTTTGCGCTAATTGTGGATTAGTAATTACAGATAAAGTAACAGACACCAATGCCGAATGGAGATCATTTTCTAAAGATGGAGGAGCCGACCCAACACGAACTGGTGCACCAACATCATTGACAATGCACGACAGAGGATTATCAACAATAATTGGTGCAGTAAACAAAGATGCATCTGGAAAACCATTATCAACTTCAATGAAAAGTTCTATTGAACGTCTTAGAACATGGGATAGCAGAAGTCAAGCACACACATCTTCAGATAGAAATCTCAGACAAGCACTAAATGAAATGAGTAAATTAAAAGACAAATTAGCTTTAACTGAAACAGTAATTGAGAAAGCATCTTATATTTACAGAAAAGCATTAGAGAAAAAATTAGTTAGAGGTAGATCAATTCAAGGATTAGTTGCAGCATGTCTATATGCAGCATGTAGAAACACAGAAACCCCAAGAACATTACAAGATATTGCAGATGGAATGAATATTAGAAAAAAAGACATTGCACGTTGTTACAGATTAATTTTTAGAGAATTAGAATTAAAAATGCCAGTGGTTGATCCAGTTAAAGGAGTATCAAGAATTGCCAGTGTTGCAGATTTAAGTGAAAAAAGTAAAAGAAAAGCAGTAGAAATTCTCACTCAAGCAAAGGATACAGGTTTAGTTGCAGGAAAAGATCCAATGGGAATTGCAGCAGCTTCATTATATTTAGCATGTATCAGTACAGGTGAAATAAAATCTCAAAAAGAAATATCAGAAGCATCAGGAATCACAGAAGTCACTATTAGAAACAGATGCGTAGGTTTGAGAAAAATGCTCAAAAATTAAAATAAAAAAATTATTTCAAAGATTTCTCATACTCTAATTTATCCCATGGAAAAACAAGATAAGAGTCATCAAGTGTTTGTTCGCCATAAATTAATTGTTCAGGATAACTTACACCACGTCGTGCAAATAATGTAGCAAAAGTAAGCTTTGATGAATCTGTGGCTTTAGACATTACATCAGAAAAAGTTTTTCCAGAATCAAAAATATCATCAACAAACAAAGAATCAGAAGAAATAATATTTTGATCTACGAATATTTTTTCAATATCAAGTGAATCAGCTAAAAGCCTTGATGGAATTAATCCCCCTCTGCTGATGGTAGTTATACTAGAAAAATTCTTGGAAGATTTTGAAATTTTATTTGAAATTATTTGAACCGTCTTTTCAATCTCATTCCAACTCACATATTGTGACTTTACCATAAAATTAATTCAAATCAACTGGAAAATAAATTATGAGGACAATTTAATTAATTTAATTTTTCTTAACACTGAAAGTCAGGAATGACAGCAATAGTATTGTATTTTAATATCAAAAATAAGAGAATTTTGTGATTAATAAGAAAATTTCCAAGATTTTTGTTCCGTTGGATGGATCAAAAAATTCACAGAGAGGTCTAGAAACTGCAATTACATTAGCCAGAAATTGTGGTGCAACAATTACAGGGTTTTATTCAATTAATGCACAGCCACATTCAGAATTCAAAGGCAGTCCATCAGTTGAGAAATCATTGTATAAAGAGGTAGAAAAAATCATGGAAAAAGCAAAAACACTGTCAGCACAAAATGGCATTGTGTTTAAAGACAAAATAGCACTGGGAGAAATAGGATATAACATCATCAAAGCAACTCATGGTAAAACAAAATACGATATGATCGTTATGGGTTCTAGAGGTAGAAGCATTAAAAAAGAAATATTCTTTGGAAGTGTATCAAACTATGTCATCCATACATCAAAGATTCCAGTTCTGATTGTAAAATAATTTTTTTAAAATCCCTGTTTTTTAAAATATTTTTGATGATATTCTTCTGCTTTGTAAAATTTGGGAGCAGGAACAATTTCAGTAACTATTGGATCATTGAAAGTTCTAGAAGAATCAAGGTTTTGTTTTGATTTTTCAGCAATTTCTTTTTGCTTTTCATCATGATAAAAAATTGCAGAACGGTATTGATTACCAACATCAGGTCCTTGACGATTTAATGTTGTAGGATTATGATTTTTCCAAAATACATCTAATAATTCATCATATGAAATTTCATTTGGATCAAATTCAACTTCAACTGCTTCAGCATGACCAGTTTTATCAGTACAAACTTCTTCATAAGTAGGCTCAGGTAATTGTCCACCGATATATCCAACTGCAGTAGAAGTTACACCTTTTGTTTTACTTAGTAAATCTTCAACATGCCAAAAACAGCCTGCACCAAAAGTTGCTTTCAATTCATTATTAATTTGAAATTACCAAATTAAAAGGATGTCATTAATTAACATCTGTAAAAATTTCTACAACCTTCTTTGCTAAATTTTCAATATTTGCAGTAGGTTCTGCAGAAATCAATAACAAAATTTGGGTAATAGGAAATGGAAAACTTACCAAAACTGCCTTGTCACGTCTTGCTGCAAGATAATTAATTGGTCCCAAGCTTTCATCGTATTCTTTTCGAATTGAGGCTTTAGAAACAAATTCTAAAAAGGATTGAAGCCTAGTTTCATCGCCTTCATGAGGTACAAGACCTTCCTTAAAGCCCCCTGCAACCAATTGACCGTCTTTGTCAACAATTCCAGCAAATCGAATTTCTGATTCACCTAAAAGTTGAGTACATTTCTCACCATACAATTGAAATTGAGTTGAATCAGCCACTAAATAAAATTGAGTAATCTCAAGATAAAAACCTATACTGAGTAAAAAGATTTCAAATTAAGATTAATCATTCAAAGTACATTTCAAAAGAACATAATCAATAATTTTTTCTTCAGATGCCTTTTTCATTTTTAGTAGTGATTTGTAAAGAATTTTCTCCATATAGCCAGGATATTGTTTGAGAATTTTCTCACTCAATAATTTTCTATTTTCAACATAATAGTCTGCTAATGGATCATAAACATGGTTTCCAATCAAAGTTTCATCAATTATTTTAAATCCATTTGAAGAAATTAAATCTCTCAGATAATCTAGACCATAGTGTTCAGATGACCAAGTAAATTTTAACAAACCCAATCTACCTAAAGAGGAATTCTTCAAAGTAATGGGTACAGCCATAACTAAAAATCCAGATTTCATTAACACTCGTTTAGATTCAGAAATGAAATTATCCAAAGGTTTGAAATGTTGTGCAGATTCTAAAGCCAAGACACGGTCTACAGAATTATCTGCAAAAGGTAATTTTGTAGAAGTTGAATTTAGAAACTCAATATTTTTTTCATGTTTTAAAAAACTTAATTGTTTGAAATTAATATTGACATCATATAGATTCAGAGTAGGATAAGAATCTCGCCATAATTTTGAGGGTGCAGATAATCCACTACCAACGTCAAGTACATTTTTTGCAGTAGATAATTCAGATAAATTTCCAAAAACATTACACAAGTTTTCTTGAGCAGAAATTGGATCAGAATGCTCTTTAGACCAATAACCAAAATTTAGCATGCTCCCACCCGTAGCAATTTGCATTACAGGGGACAAAGTATTGTAAAGATTGACAACATCTTTTTCATTTTTACGAAAGGTCCACAGAAACACATCAATTGGATTAATAGGTATCAAAAATAATTCCATATTGAATTAAAATTGGTACTATTAATGCCTAATCGAATTTAAAAAAATAAAATAATCAAAGATTAACCTATTTTACTAGGCAATTAAAATAAAAAATAGTGAACGATTCAGATAATCATTATACATCAAAAATTATTCTTGCAAAATGGAAAGATAGGTTTTTTGCATGGATAATTGATTTTGTCATCATTTCATTAATTTCAACAGCAATAGTCTTTGTTTCTTTTGTATCTTTGTCTTATAATTTTGAGAATTTCATTACAGATAATGGAATGTATGTTCCAACAAGTGCAATATTTTTTTTATATTGGATTATTTTAGAATATAAAACAGGTCAAACAATTGGGAAAAAAATGTTTAATCTAAAAATTACTAACAGTCAAGGAGAAAAACCAAGTTTGATAGGAGTGATTTTGAGTAGTTTTGGAAAATCATTCATACTTCCATTAGATATGATCTTAGGATTAATTATTACAAATGAAAAACGTCAAAGAATATTCAACAAATTAGGAGATACAGTAATCATAAAAATCAAAGAATCAGAAAACGATTCAAATATTAAATTCCTTAAAGACTAAATTCCAAATCAACAATGCATAGCTTACGCTATGTGTGATTTAAAATGAAATCAACAATGCATAGCTTACGCTATGTGTGATTTAAAATGAAATCAACAATGCATAGCTTACGCTATGTGTGATTTAAAATGAAATCATCGTACAAGTCGTGTATATGTTCCACTTGATGATATGAATATGATCATCGCGCATAGTCTCTATGTAAGTGGCTGAACTGATGTGTTGGTCTATTAGTAAAGGCTGGCTCACCACTCGCCGAAGCTTGTGATCTACACCACCTTCCTATCAACGCAGTATTTTGCTGCCGACCTTCATCTTACGAAAGAATAACTTGTCTCGGGATGGGATTCGTGCTTAGATGCTTTCAGCACTTAGCCCAAACGGCTTAGCTGCCCGGCCTGCCTTATCAGACAACCGGTAAACCAGTGGCCACGCTGCTCTGTTCCTCTCGTACTAGGAGCAACTTCCCCTCAGTTATTCACGCTTCCATTAGGCAGAGACCGACCTGTCTCACGACGGTCTAAACCCAGCTCATGTTCCCTTTTAATAGGCGAGCAGCCTCACCCTTGGCCCCTGCTGCAGGACCAGGATAGGAAAAGCCGACATCGAGGTACCAAACCGCGGGGTCGATAGGAGCTCTCGCCCGCGACGAGCCTGTTATCCCTGGGGTAATTTTTCTGTCACCTCCGGGCCCCAATAGTGGGCACACGAAGGATCGCTAAGCCAGACTTTCGTCTATGAATTCCGTGCGTTTGGAAATCCATTCAGTCGAGTTTTTGGCTTTGCCCTCTTCAACGGATTTCTGCCCCGTTTGAACTCAACTTTGGGCCCCTTTGATATCTTTTCAAAGGGGTGCCGCCCCAGCCGAACTGCCTACCTGCACGTGTCTCCGGTCTTCACTGGATAAGTGGTACTGCAAAAAGAGTCTGGTGTTACATCGTTGCTTCATTAACATCCCGGGGAATGTTAAGCATGGCTCCCAGATACCCTGTGCAATTCTTACTATACCACAAGCACAAGCTGCAGTAAAACTCCACGGGGTCTTCTCTCCCCAATGGAAGTTGATGGACTGTTCGTCCACCTTATGTGGCTTCACCGGGTTGTAGGCGGGGACAGTGGGGCTCTCGTTGTTCCATTCATGCGCGTCGGAACTTACCCGACAAGGCATTTGGCTACCTTAAGAGAGTCAGAGTTACTCCCGGCGTTAACGGGCCCTTAGCTCGGTTGAACCCAAGTTTTAGGTACCCGCACCGGCCAGGATTCAGCGACTATACAAATCCTTTCGGACTAGCAGTCGCCTGTGTTTTTATTAAACAGTCGAAACCCCCTTGTCATTGCAACCTGCGGTCCCCATTCCTCATGAAGACCGCAGGCATCCCTTATACCTAAGCTACAGGACTAATTTGCCGAATTCCCTCGCCATACGGTATACCCGTAGCACCTTAGCTTTCTAAGCCAGCGCACCTGTGTCGGTTCTGGGTACGAACTTGTATCTTTCTACCTACACAGTCTTTCATGGTCTCCTGGATTCAAGAAAACTTCGCTGACGCGAAGCCATTCCTACCTCGGATGAGATCTCGTCATTACGACACTCCTTCACCCTTGAATAGTTAGATACAACGATAATTGTACACTCCTTATCCGGAAGCGAACCATATAGATCAAACGATTGATACAAGGTACTAGAATATTAACTAGTTTCCCATTCGATGGACTCTGTTGAGGGCCATCTTAGGATCGACTACCTCCAGGCTGATAACGCATTGCCTGGAAACCCTTGCGCTTACGGTGGTATTGTTTCTCACAATACTATGCTGTTACTGCCGCCAAGATCTGCAATAGAAATCGGTCCACAGGACGTCATCGCCCTGCTTCGGCCCAATCACTACGCCAACCTACCACGAATTATTCATTAATAATTATCTAAAGTATCGGTACTTTGCTTTAGCCCCGTCCGTTTTTGAGGCATCCCCCCTCGGCAGGTAAGTTGTTACACACTTTTTAAAGGATAGCTGCTTCTGAGCTTACCTCCCTGCTGTCTTGGCGAGAACACGCTCTTTCGCTTGACACTTAGCAAAAATTTGGGGACCTTAACTTCAGTCTGGGTTAAACCCCTTTCGGCCATGAGCCTTACGCCACATGAGCCCGTGTCCTTGCTTCTTCAATGCGTATCCGTTCGGAGTTTGAATGAGAGGTGAGGGCGTTAGCCCCCGCGCCTCTCTATCAGTGCTCTACCGGAAACGCTATCTCCACAAAGCACGCCCTGCGAGACGCTTCGGTTGGAACTAGCGAGCGCCAGTCTAGATTGGTTTTTGACCCCTATTCCCAAGTCACAACAACGATTTGCACGTCAGAACGTCTTAAGACCTCCAGAGGGCTTTCGCCCTCCTTCATCTAGCTCAGGAATAGATCGACTGGCTTCTAGCCTAGCCGCCATGACTCTACGCACTTTCACACGCCTCTCCTGACTTCTTGCGAAGCTGCGAGAGCTCGGTTTCCCTTCGCATCCACTTTTACAGTTTATGCTTGCCATGACAGTTAGCTCCTTGGCCCGTGTTTCGAGACGGAACGCGTGACACTGATGATTTGAACATCAAATCTTCAACTCTATTGCTAGAATCTCCAATCTGAAAAAATCACCTTCCATGCCACGCACGTCTGTAACCAATAGGTTTCATGCACTTTTCGCCCCCCTTCCGGGGTACTTTTCAGCTTTCCCTCACGGTACTAGTCCACTATCGGTCTTGAGAAATATTTAGCCTCAGATGCTACTTTCACCTGTATTCATTGCCCACTACCAAGGACAACTACTCGGGTATAGATAGGACCATTCACACTTCGCTTACGGGGGTATCACCCTCTATTCCAGAACTTTTCAGATCATTTCAGCTGTGCGTCCGGATTCCATGTTACTATACCAAAACACCACATCTCCCGAAGGATTCAGTTTGGGCTATTTCCTTTTCGTTCGCCACTACTTGGGAAATCTCATTTGATTTCTTTTCCTCGTGGTACTAAGATGCTTCAATTCCCACGGTTCGACTTCCAATACTATTGTACTGGAATACACAAAAGTGTAAGATTCTCATTCGGACATCTCGGGATCATAGGATGCGTGCGCCTACCCCGAGCTTATCGCAGCTTGCCACGTCCTTCATCTCTTCTCAAGCCTAGCAATCCACCTATTGGCGTCTTTACACCAGTAAATTCAGCCACATATTACACGACTATGCACGACGATCATTGCAAGCCACCGGTAAATGGCCCACTACATCCTTCATACATCACTTTCGTGATGCATTGCATCGATGATTCAATGTGAAGATTATGTACACCCGTACACTTTCCATGTCTAAGGAGGTGATCCGACCGCAGGTTCCCCTACGGTCACCTTGTTACGACTTTTCCCTTGTCACGAACCTCAAGTTCGATAACGCCAATTAGACGTCACCTCGCTAAAAGCTCACTTCAATGAAACGACGGGCGGTGTGTGCAAGGAGCAGGGACGTATTCACCGCGCGATAATGACACGCAGTTACTAGGGATTCCATATTCGTGAGGGCGAGTTGCAGCCCTCAGTCATAACTGTGGTAACGTTTGAGGATTACCTCATCCTTTCGGATTCGAAACCAATTGTCGTTACCATTGCAGCCCGCGTGTGGCCCCAGAGTTTCGGGGCATACTGACCTGCCGTGGCCCCTTCCTTCCTCCGCATTAACTGCGGCGGTCCCGCTAATTCGCCCCACTACTCCTGAGAGTAATGGTGGCAACTAGAGGCAGGGATCTCGCTCGTTACCTGACTTAACAGGACATCTCACGGCACGAGCTGGCGACGGCCATGCACCACCTCTCAGCTTGTCTGGTAAAGTCTTCAGCTTGACCTTCATTCTGCTGTCTCTCCGGGTAAGATTTCTGGCGTTGACTCCAATTGAACCGCAGGCTTCACCCCTTGTGGTGCTCCCCCGCCAATTCCTTTAAGTTTCATACTTGCGTACGTACTTCCCAGGCGGCAAACTTAACGGCTTCCCTGCAGCACTGCATTGGCCACAAGCCAATGCATCACTGAGTTTGCATAGTTTACAGCTGGGACTACCCGGGTATCTAATCCGGTTTGCTCCCCCAGCTTTCATCCCTCACCGTCGAACGTGTTCTGGTAGACCGCCTTCGCCACAGGTGGTCATCAATAGATCAAAGGATTTTACCCCTTCCTACCGAGTACCGTCTACCTCTCCCACTCCCTAGCTCTGCAGTATTCCCGGCAGCCTGTACGTTGAGCGTACAGATTTAACCGAAAACTTACAGAGCCGGCTACGGATGCTTTAGGCCCAATAATCATCCTGACCACTTGAGGTGCTGGTTTTACCGCGGCGGCTGACACCAGAACTTGCCCACCCCTTATTCATCAGTGTTTCTAGGACTGACAAAAGGTTTCTTTAGCAGAAACCACTCGGATTAACCTTGTCGTGCTTTCGCACATTGCAAAGTTTTCTCGCCTGCTGCGCCCCATAGGGCCTGGGTCCGTGTCTCAGTACCCATCTCCGGGCTACTCCTCTCAGAGCCCGTACCTGTAATAGTCTTGGTGGGCCATTACCTCACCAACAAACTGATAGGCCGCAGTCCCATCCTACGGCGATAAATCATTTGGAACATAAACCATTCCAGGCATAATGTTCTATCGGGCATTATTCTCAGTTTCCCGAGGTTATTCCCGTCCATAGGTTAGGTTGACTACGCGTTACTGAGCCGTATGCCTTGTATTGCTACAATGACTCGCATGGCTTAGTATCAATCCGATAGCAGTCAGGTCCGGCAGGATCAACCGGATTCTGAATTTTTTTCTTTTTGGTCTTGATTATTGAAGTACATTTGTACTTGTAAATTGGAATTGACGGATGCACATAATCTTCACATCTCAGAAATGATCTTTCAATCAAATCCTCATTTTTGTATGCGTAAATGGAGGCCCATGAATCACAAAATGGCATATTGCCATACTTCAACACGAGCGCCGCCTATTGCTTTACGTATGCAGAAGCCGAAGATGACAGAATCCATATAAACCATGCGTGAAATTATACCAGATCGCTTCAAAAATTGTAAAATTTACAACAAAAAAATACAAAATCTAGGCTCAAAGAACAAAGATTTCGAATTACTAGATAGAAAGCTAATGTTGATTAAAATGCTAGAAGAAGTTTGGATAGTTTGGTATTGGATCAGATAAAAAATTACAAAAAGAAAACACCGACTTCTGCAAAATTATTTTCAAAATCATCAAAACTTCACATCAATGGAGTTTCACACAATATTCGATATTTCGATCCATATCCATTTGTAGTAAAATCATCATTAGGAAAAAATTTGATAGATGTTGACAATAACAAATACACAGATTATTGGATGGGACATTGGTCTTTAATTTTAGGACATGGTCAAAAAAATGTAAAGGATTCAATAAAAAAACAAATTGAAAAAAGTTGGATGTATGGAACAGTTAATGAACAGACAATAAAATTATCAGAATTAATTTCAAAAGCTGTTCCAGTTGCAGAAAAAATTCGTTATGTTACATCAGGAACTGAAGCTACAATGTATGCAGTTAGATTAGCACGTTCAGTAACAGGTAAAAAAATTATTGCAAAAATAGATGGAGGATGGCACGGGTATACATCAGATTTACTAAAAAGTGTTAATTGGCCATTTAAGGAATCAGAAAGTAGTGGAGTAGTTAATGATGAAAAAATTGTTTCAATCCCTTACAATGATTTAGAAAATTCATTAAAAATATTAAAAAAATATTCTAAAAATCTTGCAGGAGTAATCATTGAACCAGTTTTAGGTGGAGGGGGATGCATTCCTGCAACAAAAGAATATCTAAAAGGAATTCAAGAATTTGTTCATAAAAATAAATCACTATTTATTTTAGATGAAATTGTTACAGGTTTTAGATTTAGATATGGATGTTTGTATCCTACAATGAAATTAGATCCAGACATAGTTACATTAGGAAAAATAGCTGGTGGAGGATTGGCCATAGGAATAATGTGCGGTAAAAAAGAAATAATGAATTATGCAGATACAACAGGAAAGAAAAAATCAGAACGCGCATACATTGGAGGAGGCACGTTTTCAGCTAATCCAGTATCAATGGTATCAGGATATACCACACTAAATTATTTGAAAACAAAAAAAGCAACATATGATAAAATCAATTCATTGGGGGATTACGCTAGAAAAGAATTAAAAAAAGTGTTTGATGGAAGAGTTGAAGTTTCAGGAAAAGGTTCCCTATTCATGACACATTTTCTTAAAAATGGGGTTACAAAGATTGAAAATTCTGTAGACGTTGCAAAATGTGATTCACAAATGCTACAAAAATATCATTTTAAAATGATTTCTGAAGATGGAATATTTTTCCTACCAGGCAAATTAGGTGCAATATCAAACAGTCATTCAAAACAAGACATCAAAAATATAATTAAAGCGTCAGAAAATTTCTAAAATTTAAAAATTAATCATTAAAATTATTTTTCCAAGACATTAATTGATTAAAAATATTCAAAAAATCTTCAGATTTTGTAGTAATATGAATATGAGCAAAAATATTTTCAAATTGTCCTTCAAAAATCATGGTACATTCATTTTTAAAAAAAGGTACAGACACACCAATTTTTTTAAGATTTGTGATAAGAAAAGTTTCAATTAAAATAGTTTCAGAATTAACAATAATTTTTTTTGAATTACTGTTTTTATTGATGCACTCATCAAATTTTTTCTGTAAAGGCTCATCCCATAAAGGAGAATCTTTAGGCCAATGATGAATAAACACTTTTTCAGCTAAATACGAAATTTGAGTTTCAGACATGATTAAAATAATTTTTAAATCAAATTAAGGGTTTATTGTCAACTTTGTTAAAGATACTCAGGCGTAATTCCTGTTTTTACGGTAATTTACAGGAATTATTTCTGATTTTAAAAAAGGGTTGTTCTTAATCAGTTACGGACTCTACGGCGGAGTGTCTTTTTTATTTTAAAACTTCTTTGATTAAGTAATAAGATGAATTGTACCTATTGCAAAAAAGAAATTGAATTGAATCAAAAAGTCACAATTAGAAATGATCATGTGTATCATGAGTGCTGTGCAATAACGTATGATAAAGGTGAAACTGATGATGGTTACCAGAACCTATGCAATATTGGAATTTGTAATCCTAATGACACTTTCACACCATCAAATTAGAAATGAGTACATTAGGAAAAGCTGTAGCAGTAGTAGTTCTTGTGTTTGGAGCTTGGTTTACAGTTGTTGGCATTATAATGCCTGAAGAAAGATTTGATTATGTTAGGATTGCAGCTGTTGTTTTGATAGGTTTTGGTATTGCTATTGCATTGTTAGATAGAAAATTCAACAGAAAATAATCTTACAATAACTAACCAATGTTTGAAATACTAGTTATTGTAATAGATAGTATGTGTGGAGACCCAATATCAGATCTGCTATACTTGGCAATTCCAACTGCATTATTGGGTGTTGGAGCTTTCTTCTTTGTAATGGGAAAAGATAACCGGAAAAAGGTAGAAGAAATTTTTAGATAAAGAAAATTATTCTTGATTTTCATGCCTGAGAATATTTAACAGACGGTTCGGCAGATTAAGGGCATCTTTGATAGATTTGTTCAAATTTTTATAAAATGATTATACTGATTAATCATGGATAAGAAAAAAGAAGAAAAAGAGGCATATGCAACAGATGATCCAACAGATGCATCAGCAGAAAAACAAGAAGAAATGGCCAAAGAGGCAATTAAAAAATTCAAGTCATTGAATTAAAGTAAACTTTCATTAGCAATCAAAATCTGATGAAATTATGGGATTATTTGGATCAAAAAAGAATCCAGAGGATTTGAAACATGATGCCATGTCAATGATGGAGAAAAATCAACCAAAAGCAGCTATTTCATTATTTAATAAAATTCTAAAACAAAATGAATCTGATGAAGAGGTATTACTAAACAAGGGATTAGCGTTAAATCAAATCAAAAAATATAGTGATGCAATCACCTGTTTTGATAAATTATTAGAAATTGATCCAAAAAATGCACAGGCTCTAAACAACAGAGGAATTTCAATGGCAGAAAATGGCAATATTCAAGAGGCATCAGAATGTTATGATAAAGCAATTGAAGCTGATCCAAGATATGCAGCATCTTACTTTAACAAAGGAGTTCTCTTAGACAAACTCCAAGAGCACGAAGATGCACTAACTGCATTAGAAAAAGCAATTTCAGTAGATTCAAGAAAGCCAAATGCCATGGTGTACAAAGGAATTGTTTTAGGAAAATTGAAAAGGCATGAAGAAGCACTAAATTGTTTTCAAAATATTTGCAAAAAATATCCCAACAATCAAGATGCATTTTTTCAAAAAGGAGTACAACTTGCAGAATTGGGAAGACATGAAAAAGCAATTGCGGTTTTTGATGAAATTCTAAAAAAGTACAAAGATAATGTAAATGTAATTTATGCTAAATCTAGAAGTTGTGCAGCATTGGATAAAATTCCAGAGTCAATCGAATTGTTGAAACAAGCAATTACAAAAAACCCAAAAATAATACGTAATTGGGCAAAAGATGAACCGATTTTTACAAAATTACACAACAATGATAAATTTAGATCACTAGTAAAGTTATAGAACTTTTTTTCTTACAGAATCAATTCTAATTATTCCTACTTTCTTTTTTGGTCCAATTAAGCGAGCCTCATAAATTGGAACATAAACTTCACTTATTTCTCGCAATACAAATTCTTCTTCAAGCTTTCTTACTTCATCAACTAAAGGTTTTTTTAAAAAAGATTGTAATTTTTTGATTGCATCATCATGAGTTAGTTCAGAATTTTTTACATTTGAAGGATTTTTTTCTAGTAAACGATTAGGATAATTTTCGGTTGTTTTAGAATTTAGTTTAAATGGAAATTTTATTTCACGACCATGATGATCAAAAGTTAATTCATCCTCATTTTCAACAAAAACATGTTCTTCTAATTTTAGATCAACCTTATTTTTAGCACGTTTTCCCACAATTGCCTTTTTAAAATTGGACTTGGTTCTAACTGGAAAAACACCATCACCTAAAATAACTTCAGATACATTTGATGAGACGGAAATAGAATGAGTTGCTTTTCGAAAATAGTTTGCCATGTATTTACCAGATACAATTAAGATGCATTCATAGTATAATTTCACAGAATGAATGTGGATATCAGCTCTTTTTGGACGTGAAAATACGGATTTGAATAATCCAGTTTTTTTATCATCAATAATTTCTAAGGCCTCAGATTCCTCAAGTTTTTTCCGTAAAACTACTGTTTTATGTTCATGTGTTTTTTTCAAAACTATAAAAAACATGAAAGTCATCGTATTAAACCAATTCTGATTTAAAAAAAATAATAGTACATATAGAAAAATTCCAAACAAAGAAAAAGAAGTATTTTTTATGAAAAATATAATGAATAAATCAAACATTAAAGGAAAAAATGATAGAAGAGATGTTAATTCTGAATGGTTCACAGGAAAAACATGGATGAAAGTGCTTTCAGAGAAAATTAAATCAGAGGATCAAGATATCTATCATGTTCATTTTGAAAAAGGCTCAAGAACTAAACTTCATTTTCACAATGGAAATCAAGTACTAATGGCAGTAAAAGGAAAAGGAAGTTTAGAAATTTTTAAAAAATATGGAACAAAAAAATCAGATTTTAAAATAAAAAAAACTGAAAGAATTAGCCTTAATGAAGGGGACATAGTTCACATTCCAGCTAAAACTCTTCATACTCATGGTTCAGTTGATAAAAATAAAGAATTTTCACACATAGCCATTAACATATTACCAAAAAAGAATTCAATTTACAAAACAATTTGGTATGAATCAGATTTCAAAAACAAAGTAACAAAAATAATTTAAAACAATGTCCATTAAAGAGGATTCAAAAATTAGTTTCATTAATGGCAGTGAAAATGTAAAAATTAAACAATATTTTGATCCAAAAAATACATCAAACGGAATTAATTACAGCCTTGCACAATTCTCATTAGAGATAGGAGAAAAAACTAAACTTCATAAAATCAAATCATCAGAAATATACTATATTTTAGAGGGTAATGGCAAATTAAAAATTAACAATGAAAAATTTGAATTAAAAAAGAATGATTCAGCTTATGTTCCTCCAAATTCAGAACAATTTTTAGAAAATATTGGATCAGAAAAATTACGTTTTTTATGTATTGTAGAACCAGCTTGGAAGCCAGAAGATGACAAATTATTAGAATAAAATATCAAAATACTAACAATGATTTTTAAAATATAAGGTATTAGAGAAATTATGAATCGAAGAGAAGCATTACTAACATTAAATGTTAATCAGAATTCATCACAAGAAGAAATTAAGGCATCATATAGAAAAATGGCACTAGAGTTACATCCAGATAAAAATAAAGAAAAAAATGAAGATACTGAATTTAAAAAAATTACAGAAGCATATAATTTTCTAAAAAAGAATGAAAAAAACGATACAATATACCACGAAGCAAAACAAAATTCAGGAAATCAACGAATTAGACCAAAACCCCAATGGGGAGCACCAGAAGATGGAGGAATACCAGAACAAGATTGGGGCAAATATACCAGAGAATTTGAAGAAGGTGATCCAACTTTTTGGAAAGAATATGAAAAAAAATTCTGGGAAGATTACAATGCCAGAGTAAGAGCAGATGGTAAAAATGGAGAATATGAAAAAGCTAGAGAACCCAATAAACAACCAGATCTTCAAGTAAGTGTGGACAAATCATTGTGTATTGGTTGTTGTAGTTGTGAAATTATTGCACCTGAAGTCTTTGAAATTGATAAAAATACTCAAACAAATCCAAAATCAAAAGTAATTAATCGAAAAGGAGCAGGAGTTAATAAAATAATGAATGCAGCTGAAACATGTCCAACAAAAGCAATCAATGTAGAAAATATTATTACAAAAGAAAAATTATTCCCGTATTAAATTTTTAATAAATTAAAATATTTTTCAATTTCAGAATCAGATAATTTTATTGAAGAATCAAACATACTATGAATAGGCCCACCAGAATCAGATGAATTCCTAGGAACTAAATGTACATGAGTGTGAGGAATTTCTTGTCCAGCCTCTTTTCCATTATGTATTGCAATTAAAGTTGAACCTGTGATGGAATCAACTTTAGACATCATAAAATGAACTAGAGAAAATAAATCAGTGTTTTCTGCAGGAGTCATATCTTGAATTTTTTCACAATGATTTTTTGGGATTACTAAAACATGTCCTTTAGTAAGTGGGAAAGAATCTAGAAAGCAAATTGAATTGGTAGTTTCATGAAGAATTTTGGCAGGAATTTCTTTAGATATAATTTTACAAAAGATACAATCCATAATCATCAAATAAATTTTTAAAATATCAAAGTATCTATCAAGGAGTAACTACAGTAGCCCAAGCCAAATCCTTACCAAATTTTATTGTCACTTTATCGCCTGCATCCAATTCACAATTTTCTATAATTTTAGGTACGTTATCATCAGTTTCAACATAACAAGTACCATTATCATTACTCAAAATAACAACATCTTCAAAAACATCTTCTCGAATTAAATGCCAAAAAGGAAAAACCATCGTAGATAAAACAATTCCTGCAACCAAAAAGGCACCACCAAAAACTAAACCTTGTTGTTGACTGGAACTTAATTTCATTTTACCAAGTGCCGCCGTCCCCACCATTCATATCCATTTTTTTGGCAGGTACGTTTCCGTGTGCTTTTTTCATGTGTTTTTTTAATCTCTCTGGATCATGAAGTTCGGTTCCACAAACATCGCATTTTGTTTTAGTCTCATTTGACTTTTTACGATTGAACAAGCCCATATTATCTCAATGATGAAGAAATACATTATAAAGGATACTGAATTTTTGTCAATTCATGTCAGTAAAAAATATCACAGTATTAGGTTCAGGGGTAATGGGCCATGGAATTGCTCAAGTTTCAGCAACAGCAGGATATAATGTTGTTTTGCGAGATATCAAACAAGAATTTTTAGATAAAGCAATGGAGAAAATAAAATGGAGTTTAGATAAACTTGTTTCAAAAGAAAAAATTTCAAAAGATGAAGGGGATTCAATTTTTGCAAGAATTACCCCAATTGTGGATTTGAACGAGGCAGTAAAAAATGCAGAGTTAGTGATAGAAGTAGTTCCAGAAATTATGGATTTAAAAAAATCAGTTTATGCAGAATTAGATAAAGCAGCAGGACCTGAAGTAATTTTTGCATCAAACACCAGTACTTTACCAATTACTGAAATTGCTAATACAACATCACGTCCTGAAAAATTTATTGGCATACATTTTTTCAATCCACCACAATTAATGAAACTAGTAGAGGTAATTCCTGGAGAAAAAACAGGACAAGAGATAACAGAACTAACTCAAGAATTTGTTAAATCAGTTAACAAACAAGCAGTACTATGTAGAAAAGATGTTCCAGGATTCATTATTAACAGATTATTCATTCCAATGGTGCATGAAGCATGTTTTGCACAAGATAGAACAAATGCAACACTAGAAGAAATAGATTCTGCAGTAAAATTCAAGTTAGGATTTCCAATGGGAATTTTTGAATTAGCTGATTTTACCGGAATGGATGTAATTCATAAAGCAACTACAGAAATGCATTTACGAGATAAAAAAGTAATCAACCCACACCCAACAGTAGAAAAAATGTTTGATGAAAAGAAACTAGGACAAAAATCAGGTGAAGGCTATTACAAATATTCAGATGACAAGTATGAAAGAGTTACACTGTCTGAAGAATTAGCACAAAAATTCAATCCAATTCAATTAGTTGCAAATATTCTAAATAATGCAGCTTGGTTAATCACTAATGGTGCAAGTGATATTGAAGAAATTGAAAAAGCAGCACAATTAGGATTAGGATTAAAAAAACCTCTTTTTGAAACAGCAAAAGAAATTGGAATTAAAAATATTGTTGATGAGTTAAACAAACTAGCAGAAAAACATGGAGAATTTTACAAACCAGACCCACTTCTCATATCAATGCAATAGGAATTAGTGATTTGGGTTTTGAAAAAGATATTGAATCGTTAAAAATAGCATTAACAGAAACCGAATTCCGTATAAAAAAATTAGAAGAGCATAAAGAAATAATCAACAAATTACTCAGAGACAATAAAACTGAAGAGAGTTGGATTAATGAAACAAGAATAAGACTAGTACGAAATATAAGAAATTTACAAAAAAAGCGAGATATGATTTTTAGAGAACTAGAATCTTAAGAAATTAATTCTAAGATTTTATCAACTGCCTCTTTTGCAGTATCAGCTCCAATGATTTTTACATTTTTTCGATGATCAACGTATCCATCAATATACGGAGCAATAGCACTATCAAATCCTCGTATTGCAACCATGGGTTTTTTGCTCATATACGCAGCACATACTTCAGATAAAGTTCCAGAACCACCACCAACAATTATCACTCCATCTGCAGACAAGGCATTTAGAAAATCCCGCGTAAATCCCATTCCAGAAGGAATTACAATATCACAAAATTCATTTGCAAATTTAGGATCGTCTTGAGGAATAATTCCCAGAGTTAAACCATTTTCATCTTTTGCGCCATGAGAGCAGGAATTCATTACACCACCCAATCCACCAGTGATCAATAATGAACCGGATTTTGCAATCTCTTGACCAACTTCATATGCAATTTTTTCATGTTTAGGGGTACAACCAGTAGTATTATTTCCAATAACTAAGATCTGTTTTTTCTTTACCATGATAGATCTTATTGAAACGGTTTGAAAAAGGTTATCAGAGAAAAGGATATTAGTGAATTATTCAGATAATGAGTATGAAAACACGATCAATGCCAGTATGTTTTAGTGAAAAACAATACAAAATGATTGAAGAATTTGCCAAGAAAAATGGAATGTTAAACGCAAGCCAAGCCCTTGAAAAAATCCTTAACAAATAGATAGTTTTTCAAATTTTTAATTTATTTTATTTTTAAACACAATTAGCAACAGGCTTAATCAGTTGTTTACATTTAATAATTAATTATCTTGCAATAAAATGATAAGCATGGGATTATTTAGTAAAAAAGCAACCAATTGTACAATTTGTAATAAAGAATTAACACATAGACACAAACCAAAAAAAGAATGGAATATCAAAGGCTCATTATGTGGAGATTGTCATTTTGATAAATCAAAAGAATACTACGAAGGTAAAGTAAGACAACCATGTGTCAAGTGTGGAGTAACAGGTAAAATTACAGATTTATGGGAACCCAGGTGGCAATGGGACATGGAAGGATTACTATGCAAAAACTGTTTTGACGAAAAAGAAAAAAGTCATGATCAAAAGAAAAATTTTTGTGCAGTATGTGAAACAAAAATGGGCCTAATTAGACACAATGCCAAAGGACATTGGAAAATAGAGGGTCAATTATGCAGAAAATGCTGGGACAAGAAAAAAGCAGAGTTTGGATAAAGTGAATTTTTTTAAAAAACATTCATGCGATAAATGTGATAAAAAATTTTCAAAAGAAGAGGAATTGATGAATCATCAACAAATCATACACGGAAAAGATTTACAATATGATTGCAAAGAGTGTAACAAGAATTTTTCAAATATGGAAGATATGAGAACTCATTTGCAAAGAGAACACAGTTACAAAAAGGACAGATAATTAAATTGCTTTTACAGTTTTAACTACTGGGGGTCTAACTTTGGTAAAGACTCTGAATCCACAAATACATTTGATTTCAGGTAAACGAGATAATTCAGTGTTTGAAACAATTGTTCCACATCTTAAGCATGCATAATTTACTTCAAAGGTCTCAACAGGAGTTTCTTCGATTTCTTCAGTTATTTCTTCAGCCATATTTATCATCATTAATTTCTATAATTTAAGGATACCAAATTAAGTCAAAGATAATTCAATATAGACATCATCAGGAATTTTTAGTCTCATTAGTTGTCTAATTGCTTTATCATCTGCGTTGATATTGATTATTCTTCTATGCATTCGCATTTCCCATTTTTCATAAGTTTCAGTTCCACTGCCACAAGGAGATTTTCTTGTAGCAACATGGAGTCTTTTAACAGGAAGTGGAGTTGGGCCTTTGACTTTAACACCAGTTTTTTTACCAATACCCATGATCTCATTACAAACATCACCCAATTTAGGGAGACTTGTAGAAGTGAGTTTAACACGGGCGGTTTGTGTCATAAAAAACGCCTATGGTTTGTACTCTTCAGTAATTTCCTTAACAATACCTGCTGCGATTGTTGCACCCATATCTCTGAGAGCGAATCTACCCATTTCTGGGAATTCATTGAATGTCTCAATACAGGTTGGTCTTACTGGTCTAATCTTAACAATTGCGGCATCACCAACTTTAAGGAATTTTGGATTCTCTTCTTCAACGGCACCAGTTGCTGGGTTAATTTTTTGAAGGAACTCAGTAACAGTTGCTGCAACTTGTGTAGTGTGTGCGTGCATAACTGGAGTATAACCAGGTGCAATTGCTGTTGGATGGTGAATTACAATAATTTGGGCTTTGAATTCTTTTGCTACATTTGGTGGAGCATCAGGAGTACCAAGAACATCTCCTCTCTTGATATCTTTCTTTTCAATACCTCTAAGGTTGAAACCAATGTTATCACCTGCTTCTGCAGTTGGCATTTCAGTGTGGTGAGTTTCAATTGATTTGATTTCACCTAATGCACCAGAAGGCATTACAATGATTTTTTGTCCTGCTTTCATAATACCAGTCTCAACTCTACCTACAGGTACAGTTCCGACACCAGTAATGGTATAAACGTCTTGAATTGGAGTTCTTAATGGTTTACCAGTTGGTTTTTCCTCTACTGTTAAATCATCAAATGATTCTAGTAGTGTTTTTCCGGAATACCATGACATGTTCTCAGATTTCTTAACTAAGTTATCACCTTTCCATCCAGAAACTGGAATGAATGGTACGTCGTCAATTTTGTAACCAACAGATCTTACTAATTTTTCACCTTTCTCTTTTGCTGCTTTAAAGGCGTCTTCTTTGTATTCTACTGCATCCATCTTATTGATTGCTACAATAATCTGTTTTACACCTAATGTTTTAAGCAAGAATGCGTGTTCTCTTGCTTGTCCACCAGCTGCAGTTGCAGTATCAGTTTCACCTTCTTTAGCTGAAAGTACTAAGACAGCGGCATCTGCTTCAGAAGCGCCAGTAATCATATTTTTAATGAAGTCCCTGTGACCAGGTGCATCAATTAAAGTAAAGAAGAATTTGCTTGACTCAAATTTTTGGAATGCTAAGTCGATAGTAATTCCTCTTTCTCTTTCATCTTTAATGTTATCCATAACCCATGCATACTTGAAAGTATCACCTTTTCCGGTCTTCTCGGATTCGGCTCCGTGTGCTGCAATGGTTCTCTCATCAACAACTCCTAGATCCATTAAGAAATGACCCATAGTTGTGGATTTACCGTTATCAATATGACCTGTTACAATCATGTTTAAGTGTGGTTTATCTGCCATAACGAATTCGTTGTCGAGGGGATATATTACTGTAATGAATTATTTTCAAAAAAAATTATTTTTTTTTGTAATATTTGGTTTTTGAGACTTTACTAAAAGCACATAAATCAAAGAAGAAAAAATCAGTATTATGAAAATTACAGTTTCAGTTATCAAAGCAGATGTCGGAGGGATCGGAGGACATACAAAACCTAGTGACGGCCTAATCAAAGCAATTAGAGATACCGTTGAGAATTCAGGAGATTTACTAATAGATCATTATATCGGTTATTGTGGTGATGACACTCACATTGTAATGTCACATACACATGGAGTTGATAATGAAAAAATTCACAAATTAGCATGGGATGCATTTATGGCAGGAACAGAAGTTGCCAAAAAAGAAGGTCTCTATGGTGCAGGTCAAGACTTACTCAAAGATTCTTTTTCAGGTAATGTCAAAGGAATGGGTCCAGGAGTTGCAGAAATGGAATTCGAAGAAAGACCAAATGAAGCATTCACAGTTTTTGCAGCAGATAAAACAGAACCAGGTGCATTCAATTATCCAATCTACAGAATGTTTGTAGATACACTAAGTAATACAGCATTAATTGTAAACAAAAGTCTTGCAAGTGGAGTAAAGTTCAACATCATGGATGTAGAAAAAGCACAAATTGCAGAATTACAATTATGGGAAGACAAACCAACAATTGAAGCTGCATTAATGTATCCAGGAAGATATGTTGTTGATTCTGTTTACACTAGAGATGGAGAACCAATCCTAGACGCATCAACAGACAGACTTCACAATATTGCAGGAACATATGTTGGAAAAGATGATCCAATTTGTTTAGTTAGAACACAAAAGAATTTCCCAGCAACTGAAGAAGTTGGAAGCATGTTTAACAATCCACACTATGTTGCAGGTAATACTAGAGGAAGTCACAACATGCCACTTATGCCAGTGAAATTAAATTCAGCTGCATCAATTAACTTCTGCATTCCAATTGTAGAGGCACTAGTATTCAGTATGCATAATGGAAAATTCACAGGACCATTTGACGGATTCTCAACACCAGATTGGGATTACATTAGAGAAATTGCTACAAAGAAAGCAATGGCAATTAGAAGTCAAGGATTCATTCATCCTGCAACACTAGTTCCATCAGAATTAGAATATGCTGAAGGATATAGAGCAAGAATGGATATTCTCGAAACTAAAATGAAACCAATGGAAGATGAACCATCAATTTCAGATAGAAAAGAAAATTACGAAGATCCAGATTAGGGATCATTCTTAATTTCATCATATTGCGAAATAGTTAAATGAAAAAAAGTAGTAATCTAACAGGGTATGATTGCCTTTCAAAAAATCTTTGATTGGAAAACGTATATTTTCACAGTGTTAGCAGTAGTATCATTTTCTAGTTTTATTGCAGTATTATTTGGACAAACAATACCAGGAGTAATACTCACATTTTTCAAAGTAGCTGGAGAATATGTAATTCTAGGAACAGTCTTGATTTTTGCATTTTCATGGTTTTTACGTGCAAGACCACACAATCGTCCAAAAAGTTACAGAGTAGTTCCAATAGATGTATTTGGAGAACAAAGTGTTATTGAAGAAATAAGAACAGAATTCAAAACACATGATGTAGCATGGAGTTTCATGAAACAATACAAGAAAACATATCCATTGCACAATTTTGCATTAGTTTCAGATGTAAAGGATTCCAATAAACCAACAATTTTCAGATACATCTAGATTCAAACTTTTATTCAGGATTAGTTAGAAACAGATTATGGAATATTCTATTTTAGCTGATTCTTTTGAAAAAATGGAGTCAACAAGAAAAAGATTAGAGTTAACACAGATGCTAGTAGAATTATTTGAAAAAACACCACAAGAGGTAATTTCAAAAATAGTTTATCTCATTCAAGGAAAATTAAGACCAGACTTTGAAGGAATTGAATTAGGAGTTGCAGAAAAATTAGCAATCAGAGCAGTTTCTAAATCATCTGGTATTGCAATTAAAAAAATTGAAGACGAATATACAAAAGGAGGAGATTTAGGGCATGCTGCAGCTGTAATTTTAGAGCAAAAAACACAAACAACATTTCTTGTTGAAAATATCACAGTTGAAAGAGTGTATGAAACCTTATTCAAAATTGCAAAATTAGAAGGGTCAAGATCTCAAGATATGAAAATAAAATACATCTCAAGTTTGTTAAATGATGCAAATCCATTAGAGGCAAGTTTCATTTTGAAGATTTTATTGGGCACCCTAAGATTGGGCATAGCAGAAAATACAGTAATGGATGCATTGGCAATTGCATATTCTGGAAATAAAGAAAATAGAAAATTATTACAAAACGCATACAATGTTTCAAGTGATTTAGGAAAAGTAGCAGAGACAATTGCATTAGAAGGAATTCAAGGAATTGAAAAATTTAAAGTGAATTTGTTTAATCCAATTCGTCCAATGCTTGCAGACAGAGTGAAAAGTGAAAAAGAAGTAATTGAAAAAATGGGAGAAGAATTTGCAATAGAATACAAATTAGACGGAGAAAGAGTTCAACTTCACATTGAAGGAGATAAAATAGAATTATTCTCAAGAAGTTTAGAAAAAATTTCAAGTTACTACCCAGACATAATTGAAAAAATTCCAAAGATGATAAAAGCAGAAGATGCAATTATGGAAGCAGAGATTGTAGCAATTAATGAAAATACAGGAGCTTTTTTACCATTTCAAGAATTAATGCATAGAAGAAGAAAATATAAAATTGAAAAAGCAGTTTCAGAATATCCAATTACAGTAAATTTTTTTGATTTACTTTATTGTAACGGAAAAGATTGTACAGATTTGAATTACATTGAAAGAAGAAGAAAATTAGAAAACATTGTTCAAGAAAATGAATTTGCAAAATTTATTCCAATGACTTTAGCAAAAAATGAAAATGAAATTGAAGAATTTTTTGAAAACAGCATTAATGCAGGAAGTGAAGGATTGATGTTAAAGATGCTAGACAAACCATATCAAGCAGGTTCAAGAGGAAGTCACTGGTTGAAATTAAAAAGAGAATATAGAAATGAATTAGGAGACAGTTTAGATCTTGTAGTTGTGGGAGGATTTTTTGGAAAAGGAAGAAGAACAGGCAGTTATGGAACATTATTGCTTTCAACATATGATGAGAATACAGATACATTTCCAAGCATATGTAAAGTTGGAACAGGGTTTACGGATGAAAGTTTAGATCAATTATATCAAATTCTTAATCCAAAAACCACCATCAAAAAAAATCCTAGGATCAATAGTGAAATGGATGCAGATGTATGGTTTGAACCAGAATTGGTTATCGAAATTGTAGCATCAGAAATTACATTGAGTCCAATTCACAAAGTTGCACGTGATGAAATAAGAAAAGATACAGGACTGGCACTGAGATTTCCAAAATTTACAGGAAAAATTAGAGTAGAAAAAATGGCAGAAGATGCATCAACAGATGATGAAGTAATTTCACTATACAAAGGGCAGAATAAAGCTGCACATGATAAAAATTTAATCTAACACGCTCAAAAAATATCAAAAACCATAGAGGATTTAAATTACCAACAGGCATCTGACTTTATGTTATGTATAGTGGAGAGCTTGAAGTTCAAGCAAAAAGAAAGGCAATAGCAGTTTTACAAGATGAGATCAACAGAATTCTAAATGCATCAAGAGAACTTGCAACACTAACAGAAGCCCTAATGAAAAAAGACAAAAAAGCAATTAAAAACACATTAGAGCAAATCTCAACAATTGAAGAAGAAGTAGAGAACCTAAGAAGAAAAATTACACGTGAAGTTGCAGATGTTGGAGGATTAATCATGAATAGAGAAAATCTTCTAAACACAGCTTATACGATGGATGAGATTGCAGGATACATCACAGGTATTGCATTCAAACTTTCTAATGTAAAAATTACTACATTGAAAAGTTCAAAACTTGATAAAGATATCACAGAACTAATCTCATTAGTAGTAGATGAAGTCTACAAACTAAATGAAATCATTAGAAGTCTCAATACAAACACTGCCAATGCAATAGAATTGGCTCAAGAAACTCAAACAATTGAAAGAGAAATAGACATCAAATATAGAGATGCAACAATTAAACTTCTCAACGAAGTTAAAGATCCAAAAGAATTGTTGTTAATCAAAGATGTAATTGAAGGAATTGAGGAAATGTCTGACAAATGTCAGAGAGTTTCAGACTCATTCATACTGCTAGCATTAAGCCTATAATCAAAAAAAATTAAAATTTCTATTTTATTTTTAAATTAATTAACCTTAGTTGTAAAGTATAGAATTCATATACATTGAATATTCAATAATAATATGAAAAGTGAATTAATAGAAAATAGAATTATCGTATGGAATATTGAAGATTCAAAGAAACTTTTCAGTGAAGGATATTATGGAAAACCAATAGGAATGCCTAAACCAAAAATTGAAGAGATTGATGTTCCATTAATTTTAGATTTAATTGAAGGATATTACTTGTTAGAAATGAAAAAAATTACCATCACCAAATTAAAACAAAAAATCAAAACAAATGAAATGATTGAAATTTGTAAAAAAGAAGTACATGATTTTGAAAAAAAGTATATCGTATACAAAAATTTTAGAGATAAAGGATACATAATTAATCCAGGAATTAAATTTGGATGTGATTTTGCAGTATATGAAAAAGGTCCAGGAATTGATCATGCGCCATTTTTAATTCAGGTGTATAACAGAAATGAGCCAATAACATCCACAGGAATTGTTCTTGCAGGACGATTAGCTACAACAGTTAGAAAACAATTCATTTTAGCTATTCCAAAAGGAAAGGATAAAGTAGATTTTCTAGCACTAGATTGGTGGAAAGCTTAAACAGATTTAATGTGACCTGCAATGCGGTCATAAATTTCAAATAATTCTTTGGTGATACCAAATGAAATATGATTATCCCATTTACCACGAATTCGAATTGCAGTATCTGTAGGTTCAACATAGATTGTTGCATCCTTTATGGTTTGTTTTGCAATCATTTCATTTAATTCAGAATCAGAATTCAACTTAGTGGCCAAATCACCATATCCGTTCCATTCTACTTTAGTAATTACTTTGGAACCAAAATGACCTTTAGTCTTCAAAGATGTCTTTGCAGTATAATTGATACCAGAGGAACCAGCGTTTTTTCTTACAATAAATTGTGCTTGAAATCTATCTAAGGCGCCCCAAGGAAGTGGATTTGGATCTTGCATAATTATCCCTTTTGAATTATTTGTACGACGTCAATATTTGAATTTTTAATTTCAATACATCCCTTATTTGTAACCATTCTAGGAGTTTGAGAAAAATATCTACTATAGTAATCATCATTTTCAACTTCATCAGTTGCAATTTCTTTAGATTCAGAATCTACACCGATCTCTTTTAGCATATCACTAAATTTTTCAGGCCATGTCTGGTTAATGAAAGTGTCAGATTCTGTATCATGCATAAAAAAACTCTGAACATACCCACAAATAAAGATATCAAGAAAAAAGCCATAGAGATCAATCCAAATAAATATGCAAAAGTTTTTTATTTTTTTAACTTGAAATTCCAAGGTAAAACCGCATTAATTACAGGTAGTGGTACAGGAATTGGTAAGGCCATAGCAACCAAATTTGTTGAAAATGGTGCAAGTGTTATAATTTTAGGTAGAAGAAAAGAACCATTAGAAGAAGCATCAAAAGATCTAGAACAAATTATTTCCAAGAATAATAGCGGTGCATCTGTTAAGATTTTTGCTGGGGTAGATGTTGCAGACGAATCAGCAATGACCTCGATGTTTGATGCACTAAAAAACGATAATGTTAACGTAGATTACATTATTAACAATGCAGGAGTTTCAGGTCCTGTAACATGTTTTCCAAATTCACCATTAAAAGATTTCAAAAGTACAATTGCAATTCACTTAACAGGTACATTTTGGGGTTCAGTTCAAGCACTAAAAGTAATGAAAGAAGGTGGAAAAATTATTACAATTTCAACATTCTTTACAGAAGAAAGACCACTTGAACAAAGACCATACAGATTTAGAAGTCCATATACAGCATCACAAGGAGCCAAAAACAGACTTGCTGAAGCAATGTCATGGGAATTAACTGATAAAGGAATCATATCAATTGCAACAAACCCAGGCCCAGTACATTCAGATAGAATTTACAAAACAGTTTATCCAAAAGCTGCAGCAGAATTCATGAGAGTAAGTGGATTTGAAGACTTGAGTCCCGTAGAAGTTGAAGAAGCAAAAGATGATTTGTTAGAATGTATTCTTGCAGATGGAATAGACAAAGAAGGAATTGCAAAAATTGCAGAAAAATTAGCAAATGGAAAAGATGTTACAAAGTTAACAGAGACATTTACAAATTTACTTACAAAAATTCAAACAATTGCAGAAAAAGTACAAAACAACACATCACATATGATTGCTAACAGAGAATTTTTAGCTCAAACACAAGTATCTGAATCAGTTCTTAATTTGTGTGATGATGAAATTGCAAAAATCCTTAACGGAAAAGTCATTCCAGGAGACAGAGTATTTTATCCAGTAAAACCACATATCGGAACAACAGCTCCAGGAGTACATCAACCAGACTTTTCAGGCAAGTCAGTTGTATTTGCAATTGACGGCACTGATAAAACAGATGCAGAGAGAGTAGAATTCTTAGCACAACATGTTGAGAAAAATGGAGGCAAAGTTGCATGTTTCATCTCACAATCAACTCCAAAAGATGTTCAAGAATATATCAGCAGTAAATTCCATTCACATGTTGTAGATATTACAAATCCTGAAGAAATGGAGAGGTGGTTTAATACTGCCAAAACAAATCTAGGAGAAATTTTAGGTGTAATTCACGTAACTGGAAAACTTCCAGAAATTGGTAAATTAACAGAATTGAATAGAGCAGGATGGGAAGAATTAGTTGCAAAATTCATTTCAACTCCAGCAACAGTTGCTCAAAGGGCATTAGAACACTTTGTCCCAGGCGGAGATAAAGATCCAAGATTATACAAAGATACCAAAGGTGCAATCATGATAATTGGACCAGATTTACCAATAGGACGTAAAGTAACAGGTACTCAAAGAGCTCAAGTAGAAGTTTTCAGAGGAGCATTACGACCATTCACTACAACAGTTAATCAAGAATTAAGTGATGTATTGAAATCAAAAATCAGAATGTTTACAGTTTTCCCAGGTTCAGTTACAGGTGCAGAACCAGATAATCAAAAAATTGCTGATGCATTCAACTTCTTAGTTTCAGAAAATTCAGCTTCATCTGCAGAAGTAACATTCTGTGTTGATGAAACAAGATAAGAATGAAAAAATTTTCAGAATTTGTTGTCGGTGAATCATTTTATTCAACATGCAGTATTTCAGATGATGAATTAGAAGAATATCTAAAATTCTCAAGAGTAAAAAATGTATTTTTAGAAAACAAAGTCAATGAAGGACATCAATTAGTTTCAGGAAGAGCAATTTTATCAAGAATGGAAGGAGAATTTACAAGACTAAATCAAATTTATGGAAATCAAATAATATTTTTGGGAACAGATGGAGACTCAGAATGGGGAAATAGGAATACAAGATTTCTAAAACCATTGTATACAGATCAAGTTTTAAAATTAAAATTCACAATAGTTCAAAAAGAAGAAATAGATGAAAATTTTGGAAAAATAATAATTAATTTTGAAGGAACGACACAAGAAAATGAACTAATAATAATTGCTAAAAAGAATATTTACAGAATTAAAAAGGAACCAGAAAATAATTAATTAAACTAAGGAGCCGACTAGTCTCCTCAGCCATCAGATCAAAAGATCTAACGAACACTTTTTATCAAAAAATTACTATAAAAATGCCAATAATTTTTTGAGGCTAGAATAAAGAACCACTGGTCAAAGAATCAAAAAATAATTTTACAGCTGTAATTACAAGTACTATAGAAATTAGAATTTTTAAATTTCGCTCCTTTACACTTAATGATAATTTTGCTCCTACTAGTCCTCCAAAAAAAGCACCTATTGCCAAAAATCCTGATTGTATAAAATCAGGATGCCCCAAAATACTATGAACAATTACTCCAGATAATGATGCAAATAATAAAATAAATTGTGAGGTAGGGGCAGCCTTTTTCATAGACATTCCCATTCCAACAATCATCAATGGGACAAATACAATCCCACCACCAATTCCAAAAAAGGAGGAAATAATTCCTGCAAAGAAGCTAGAACCAATTATTAGGAGAATTAATTGTTTTGAAATTATTTTTTCTTTAGATTCAACTTGTTTTCTTAAGAAAATGTAAACAGAAGATGCGATCAATACAAAACCAAATAAAATTTTAAAAATATCAGGGGCAACATCAGTAGAAATAACTGCACCAAGAATAGTACCAGGAATTGCAAGTAAACCAAGTTTCAATCCTAAAGAAAATTCAATTCTTTTTTGTTTGGAATAGGAAATTGTAGAAGCAACAGAATTACTAAATGCAGCAAAAAGACTATTACTTGCAGCAACAGTAGGAGGAATTCCTAAAAATGTTAAAACTGGAACAACAATTATTCCACCACCCAGACCAATCATAGACCCTAATATTCCAGCTGCAAATCCTAAAGGAATTAACCATAATTGATCAATCATCGTAATCGCCAATCAAATAATTTTATCATATATTAGACTACTTTAGAACAATTAAAGTCCACAAATAAGAGTCATTTTTGTAAGTAATTTCAAGAATCAATGTTTCATCACCCAGTCCAGTAACTGTAGACTTCAAAGGTATGGTTTGAGAGGATTCAGCATATTTTGTTTGAGCAGCATTTATCCAGGCAGTAATAGATTCAAAACCTCCAGGTTGTTTTTCATCCCAACAATCACAAACTAAAGATTCAACCATAGTTTTAAAAACAATTTCAACTTCATCAGATTTTGAATTTACAAATGGTGAAGATTCAACTAGTGCAATAGCCATTATAGGATTATCAGGAACACCACCCATGCTAATATTTCCTAGAGATCTGCCATCAGGGCCTTGTATGGCAGTAGTTGTACAATAACTAATTTGGGATAAAATATCATCACGAATTGCACAGTAATTTCCAATAGTATGATCTGTAACAGGACTAGGAGTAGACATGAAAATATTTTCTTCAGATAATGATGTTTTTATTTTTTCAACATCATAAAATGTGAATCCATATTGATAGAGATTTTCTGAAGAAGGCATAGAAGATTCTTCAGGGATTAAAAAGATAGCAGCAGCAGAGATAATTATTACGATTATAGGAATTATAATTTTAGAATTCAATAATTATTTAAAAATAGATTACAAGATAAGGTTTTGCAATTTTAGATAGAAATTATTTCCATAATAGAATCTTTGGTAATATTATTTTGCTCTACAAATCCGGATGTGACTTCAAGAATATATGTTGCTTCACCATCAGGGACAAAACTAGGACATCCAGCTGCAATTTCAACAGGGATTACACAAGGCGGCACATTTGTTTTAATATGAACAACTTTACCATCATTATCAAACCAAATCATATCCAGTTCAAATTGCATGTTAAGCATCCATAATGAATACAATCCCTGTTCTGGAAATACAAAAAGCATTCCTTGATCTAAAGGTAATTGATCTTGAAACATCAATCCACGAACACGAGTTGGTTCAGTATCAGCTATTTGCACTTCAAGTAGAGTTTGATCAACTTTAATCATACCTTTAGGAAATTTGACTTGTTCAAGCTTTATCTCACTGGGTAGAGTCAATAATCCAATAGAACCAATAATTACAGCAGCAATGAAAATAGGAATCAATGCTTGTGCCTTAGTAGTCATAATCTAGTTTAGTTCAATCCTATTAAAAACTCAGTGCGTTAACTGACAGTTTTTCTAAAATCACTAATGGTAGAAATAGTGTTTTTAGTATGATTGCCAATATCGTGGATGGTGCTTCCATTGTATTTTTTATCCAAATATCTTCCAGCAACTATCATTGGTCCGCCTATTGCACAAGTGACTCCAGTTGGTTCAGGAATCCACAACATCAAAAATCCAATTTTTTGAAGTTTTTTACCTGGAGCAGGTGCTTTTTGTAAAGCCCCTAAGGAACGAGCTGTTTTAGAATCATCTATTTTTGCAATATCAGAGTAGAGATTAGCCCTACGCTTAGCAGATTCAGAAAATTTTTGTAATTTTGCTAGTCGTGCCTTTAATGGATCATTCATTTTAACATTAATTTAGAAAAAATTAGTTAAGATTCAAAGATAAACAATGATTACCCTCAAGTCAACAAAGAATAACTAATTCAGGTAGACACTAAATTATAGTAGATTATTGATCATAACAAGAATAGATGAAAAATAAAAACTCAAAGAGACTTGATTCAATCAAAGCGGCACATGAAGTGGAGAAAACACGTTCAAGTTCCAGAATGGAAGACTATCTAGAAATCATTGGAGAATTAGTAGAACTAAAAGGATATGCCACAACATTAGACATTTCAAGATACATGAACGTTAGTGCTCCAAGTGTTACTAAAATGCTACAAAGATTAGACGAAGGGGGGTTTTTAGAATATGAAAAATATCACGGAATTAATCTAACAAAAAAAGGAATCCAAGTTGCAGAAGGAATTAGACAAAACCATGGAATCTTATTAGAATTCTTCGAGATTTTAGGAGTAGGATATGATACTGCAAATCAAGATACTGAAGGAATTGAACATCATCTCAATCCAAAAACAATCAAACAATTAAGAAAATTCATTACTTTTCTAAAAGCAAATCCAAAAATTATTGATAATTTTAAAAATCTTTAAGATATAATTGAATATCATTTTGAGAAGAAGTTTGATTTAACAAATTCCTTCCAATATCAGAACGTTTTGGAATTTTGATTTGTCCTTTTTTACCAATTCTAACAGATGTAAAAAATTTGCCATTAAGAAAAATATCAGCATGTAGAGAAGTAAATTCCCGATTTACAGTTAACAATAATGCAGTTTTAGATTCTGAAAAACTAAAAGGAAGATCATTTGAAGTTAAAGATAATTCTTCAGAATCTTTGGCAACAACATCAATGTGAACTTTAAGGAATTTTTCAATTTCATCAATATTTGAGCCTCCTCTACCAATTATAGATGCAATGCAGTCTTCATGTACACTAACTTTTACACGATTATTGGACAAAATGTCAACTTGTGCATTAGAATCATATCTCTGAAAATAATCTTTAATTTTATCTTCAGCTAATTTTTCAATTCCAACTTTTTCGTCACGTTGTTGTACAGGAACAATGACATTTTCTTCGCCAAAAGTATAGATTTCATGTTCCAAATCATTATTTTCAAAATTTCTTATTTCAATCACAGGTCTTGCTAGATCAGACTCAGTCATACCTGTAGGAACTTTTACCTTTAATTCTAGATCATAGACTTTTTCGATATCACCATTATTGACAAATACAACAGTATCCAATACATTTGGTATTATACCAAGTTCAATTTTTCCAATAAATCTTTGAATTGCATCTAAAGGAGAATTAGCATGAATTACACCAACCATGCCAACTCCAGTTAATCGTAAATCAGAAAAAGTAGTGAAATCTTCTTTTCGACGTACTTCATCAAAAATAGTATAATCAGGTCTAACAAGTAATAAAATATCTGCAGTATTATCAAAACTTCCATCTAATTTGCTATACTGAGTAATTCCAGAATTTACTTGTAAATCTCGAGGAGATTCAAATGTTTTAACAATTTTTCCTTGTTGATGATAAAAATTTGCCAAACCAGATGCCAAAGTACTTTTTCCAGAACCAGGGGCACCAGAAATAACAATACCTTCAGCCCTATCAGTTAAACGTTGCATCAAGGATTCAGAAATGGAATAATCATCAAGGGATAATTGAACAGTAGGGTGGACTATAGTTATTTCATATGATTCAGAAAACGGAGGGTAAGTAATTGCAATACGATAATCATCATATTGAATCACAGACGCACCAGTTTTAGAAATTTCAACAGTACTAGAATCAGAAATATTTGTAGCAGATAAAATTTGGGAAGAAATCATTTTCAAATAATCTTTTGTTAGTACTTCATCACTAATTTGAGTAAGTAAGAATTCCCCAGGTTTTCCTCTTTTAGCAAGAGGAAATTGATTTTCTTTTAAATGAATACTCATTGTTGTGTTGTCAAAAAATTTTAAAAATTCAAGTTTTTCAAAAACTATCTTAGGTTTTAAAAATACAGTTTGAACATCTTCAGCTTTTGCAACTAGATGTTGTACCTTATCTGAAGTATAAAGAATTGCATCATTTTGTTTTGCAATGTCAATAATTAAAGCATCAATTCTCCCACTTGATGCAAATTTAATATCATTTATGTCAGGATGAGAACCTTTTAAGAGAATTTTTACTCCAGAATCTTCAGATAATTTATGCAGTTTTTCAATTTGTTCTAATCCCACAAACCCCTGTTGTTTATGATTTGAAGCTTGAGATTGAAGTTCATCAAATACTGCCTGGGGAATAATCAAGTCAGAATTTCTAATGGATCCAGATTCAAGTTGTTGAGCAAGATTACCATTAATGATCACACTAGTATCTGCAACAATAGTTGTCATAAAATATAATCAATGCGTGCATATAAAAAATATCCAACAGAATTAGTTAAAGAAAACCAACATGAAGGATCAAAATGACTCACTCTCATTAAAAAATTATCAAATTAATAAGAAAATCATGAATCATGAAATGAAGAAAAATGATGAATTTTACAAAAATTGTACAGAATACTTTGAATTTTTGAGAAAAAACAGTACAGTTGACTTTGAATTTGAAGACGAATACTATTTCACCATGCCTGCAATATCTAGTCACCAATAGTACAAGATTTAGAACTCATCGTAATTTGTAAAATATGGATAAAAAATTACAGGATTTATCTGATAAAATAATTGAATATGCAGAACAATCAGGAGTCCAATATTGTGATGCTAGAGCAGAACAACAGGTAAAAAAATCCACATTAATAGAAAATAATGAAATTGAACATGTTAGAAATAGTGAAGATAGAGGAATAGGAGTCAGATTAATTAAAAATGGGGCATGGAGTTTTTGTTCAATTAGCAATCCAAAATCATTTGATGAAATAAAAAATATTTTAGATGATACAATAAGAAATTCAGATTATACAAATTCAAATAAAAAAAATAAAATTAATCTTCACAACAATCCAATAAATAAAAAACAAATTGATTTTCCGGTATTAAAAAAACCAGAAATTGAAGAATTAACATCAATAGGATTAGAATGTAATAAAATAATAATGGATTTACCATCAATAATTAAATCAGTTACAAATCCATATTATGTAACTAGTTCAAAATATTTTGTTAATTCAGAAGGTTCAGAAATTTTACAAAATTTCACAGATGTAATTATCGAAATGATTGCAACTGCACATGAGTCAGGATTAACACAATCAGTTAACATTACAGAAGGAGGAAGAGGAGGTTTAGAATTAATTCAAAATAAAGCTCAACAAAGTGCAAAAGAAATTGCAAACAAAGCATCAGAATTAATAAATGCAAAACCAGTAAAAGAAGAAAAAACAACACTGGTAATGAATCCAGATTTTGTTTCCTTACTTACTCATGAAATATTAGGACATCCATCAGAAGCAGATAGAGTTCTAGGTAAAGAAATGGCTTGGGCAGGAGGAGCTTGGTGGAAAGGAAAAATTGGGGAAAAGATTGGTTCAGAAAATCTTAATGTGTTTGATGATCCGACAATAAAAGAAAGTCTAGGATGGTATTATTTTGACGATGAAGGAGTTGAAACTAAAAGAACAAACCTAGTAGAAAATGGAATACTGAAGAACCATATGCAAAATAGAGAAACTTCGGAAATATTCAATACTACGCCTACAGGCAATATGAGAGCAACAAATTATCGATATATGCCATTAATTCGAATGGCTTGCACCTGTATTGGTAACGGAAACCAAAATGTGAGTGAAATAATCAAAGATGTGAAAAATGGATACTATATTTCAAATATGAAAGTCCCATCAATAGATATGAAGCGATATAATTGGAGCATTTCATGTCAATATGCACAAAAAATTGAAAATGGCGAATTAACAGATTTACAAAGAGATGTCATTGTAATGGGAACTGCACCTGAATTTTTTAATTCTATAGATGCATGTGGAAATGATTTTACAGTAAGACCAATAACTAATTGTGGAAAAGGAGATCCTATGCAATCAATGATTATGGGAAACGGAGGTCCTACAATTAGAGGAACTGCAACAGTAAAAAGTGTAAATTAGTATGAAAAAAAAATTAGAAAAAATAAAGCAACAAGTAATTGAATGCACAAAGTGTGAATTAAGTCAAACACGCAATAATTCAGTTGCAGGAAAAGGGAATTTCAAAGCAGATGTGATTTTTGTAGGTGAAGCACCAGGGAAAAATGAAGATTTGAAAGGAGAGCCATTTATTGGAATTGCTGGAAAAAAATTATCAATTGCACTTGAAAGTGCAGGAATTACACGAGAAGAAGTTTACATTACAAATATTGTCAAATGCAGACCACCAAAAAACAGAGTTCCAACACCAATTGAAAGAGAGACGTGTCAAAATTATCTTAAGAAAGAAATAGAGATCATTGAACCTAAAATAATTTGTATTTTAGGTAATACGGCATTTAGTTCATTATTAGATGGTAAGGAAATTACAAAATTTAGAGGAAAAGTAGTAAGTAAAAATAATCAATTATATTTTTTGACAGTACATCCAGCTGCAACAATTTATAATCAGAAATTAATCAGTGTGTTAAAAAAAGATATGAAAAAATTGTTCAAAGTGATAAAAGAATTAAAAGATAAGAAAAAAATTAAGATAGATATTGAATATACTTCCTAGAGAATTTTATCAGAGAGACACTGTAATTGTAGCAAAAAAACTATTAGGAAAAAAATTAGTAAGGAAAATAGGAAATCAAGAAATTTCAGGAATTATTACTGAAACAGAGGCATATAGGCACGAGGATGATCCTGCTAGCCACGCATTTAGGAAAATTACAGATAGAAATAAAGTCATGTTTGGAAATGTAGGAATTTCATATGTGTATTTCACATATGGTATGCATTATTGTTTTAACATTGTTGCAAAAAAATCAAAAGTACCAGCAGGTGCAGTTTTAATTCGAGCAATTGAGCCAGATAAAGGAATCAAAAAGATGCAAGAAAATAGAATTTTAAAAGATATGAAAAATTTAACAAATGGTCCAGCAAAACTTACACAAGCACTAAACATTACAAAAGAACACTACGGAATTGATTTAACAAAAAAATCAGAGATATACATTACAGAAGGTATCAAAGTCAAAAAAATTGCAGAGGCTCAAAGAATTGGAATTAAAAATGGAAAAGAATTCTTATGGAATTTTAAAATTATAAATTAATTTTTAGAATCTTTATTATTTTCATCATCTAAAGTATCATCTAATGTCCATGGTGCAAATTTAACCATAATTCTTTGCCAATCTAATTTTAAAACTAAAAGTACTACACCAGTCATCATAGCACCAAAAATTAAAATTCCAATGTAAACAGGAGTTGGATCATTAACGTTTTCTAAAAATGGTTCAATGAATGATAATCCAACATAATGCGAAATAAATACAATGATGTAACTTAATACAATTTTTCCAGCTAACGTAGCAACAAAAAATCTTTTTGCATTATATTTTGCAAGGCCGAGGGGAATGAAAATTATATCATCAGGCATGGGGGTTGCAGCTGCAAAGAATGCAGCAGCGGCACCATATTTCTTCACTAGTCTTTCAAAAGGTTTCATTCTTGTTCTAGTTTTGGGGTTTAAAATTTTACGACCACTAAAACTAAGGAAAAATATTATTTGTTTTGCAACAGTAGCGCTGATTGCAGAAACTAAAGCAAGTATATGTAAATCATATTCAGAGCCTACAGACATTGTTGCAAGTAGTAAAAATCCAGGAAGAGGAACAAATGGGATCAAAGAGCCAATGAAATTAACTAGTGCCAGAATCAAATATCCATCATCTGGAGCAAACGGAAAGATGTCAGTTAACTCCATTAATCAAATGAAAATTAGGCGATATTTATTCAAAACTAACAGTTAAAAATCAAAGTGAATAATAATCACAGTAAAAAGGGGTATTCATGAGTTATGAATTAATCATAGAATACTATCAACAAATTCAAGATATTTTATCAAATAATTATTTTCAAGAATATGGCGTAATTGGATTATTTCTAAATTCATTATTATCAGCAACGGCAATTCCAATACCAACAGAAATTTTAACATCAGCATTACTAATTGGAGGAGAAAATATTGTTCTCGTTGGACTAGCGTTAATTATAGGATCAGTGATTGGAGGAGTTTTAAATTATTTCATAGGTTTTGGTGGAAACAAATTATTTAAAAAAATTAAAAGAAAAACAGACATTGAAACAAATGAAAAAAAACACAATAAAATACTAGATAAATTTGGATGGAGTGCAATATTTTTTGCAGCATGGATTCCAGTGATTGGAGATCTAATTTTGATATCAGCAGGAATTAAAAAAATGAAATTTGTAAAATTTTCAATTTTTATGGTTTCAGGAAAGATAGTCAAGACCATAATTGTAGTAGTAGGATTAGGAACAATATTTTAAAAATAATTCAATAATTCAATCTAAAATAATTTTAGATCAAGGAGATGATTAAAATACATTCAAAATTGTATACGTTGTATGACAGTAAAAAAATTCAAATTAATTTGTCAAGATATAGCCTCAATTAGTCCATTTATCAGATTTGTAGGAGTGATTGGAGAAAGAGGAGAGTTATTGGCATATAATCGAAGACAAGATTTGACACCATTATTAGATGAAAAAAATACCAAGTATCAATTCTCGCATATTGCAATGAAAACAGACCTAGAGGGGTTTTTTGATAAAAATTTGGGAGAAGTAGAATTTGTTTGGGAAGAAAGGAAAAAAGTACAAACAATATCATTTGCAATCAAAAAAGCTATAGTTTGGGTGTCAATAGATAAAAAAGTAATCAGATCAGAAATGCTAAGAATCATCGACTCATGTCTACCAATTGTTAAAAAACATTCTTAAAATTTGAAATAATTTGAAATGCCCATATTGTGAGATTGATTTAGATTCACTTAGTATGACAGATGGATTAAAACACATTTTAGATCATAAAAAAGAAAACCAAAATTAAAGTATCAAATAAAAATTAGAAAAATATGGAAAATATTAAAGAATTAATCGAAGAAATTAATTCGAGAAAACCCAAAGATTATGAAAAAATGAGTATTAAGGAAGTCAGTAATGAACTTCACAAAGTAATGGAATTTGAACAGATGATAGTAAAAAAAATAAAATTATTTGAAGATGATCATCAAGAACCAGATTTAATTAAATATGCAAAAATGATTTATAAAAAAATCATAGAACGAGAAACTAGTTTAATTCAAGAGACGTATTTGAAAAAAATTGATTCACAATATCTAAATTCATAAAAATTAATTCTCTTCATAAAGCCAGCATCTCACATAGCCAGTATCTGTTTTAAATTTTGGAGGAAGTTTTTTACATTTTTCAATAGCTAAAGGACATCTATCAATAAATCGGCATTCAGTTGGAGGTTCAAGCAAACTAGGAGGGGTGCCAGGAATATATTTTGGAATTTTTCCCTTAAGAGTTGGAATTGATTCAATTAGTCCTTGAGTGTAAGGATGTTTAGGATTTTCATAAATTTCTTTAGAAGTTCCAAATTCAACCATTTGTCCACCATACATAATTCCAATTTTATCTGCAATTTCAGATAAAACTGCCAAATCATGCGTAATCAACATAAAAGACATACCATCTTTTTTCAATTTTTTGAGTAGGTTGATAATTTGTGCTTGAATTAAAACATCTAATGCAGTAGTTGGTTCATCAGCAACGACAAATTGGGGTTTTAAAATTAAAGCCATTGCTATGATAACGCGTTGTTTCATTCCACCACTTAATTCATGAGGATATTTTTTTAACACATCTTCATCTAAATTGACAGATGTAATAGAATCTAAAATTAATTTATCAGCATTTCCATCAAAATTATGTTGTTTTAGGATTTCATTGAATTGTTGATGTATTGTAAATACAGGATCCAATGAATTCATGGCACCTTGAAAAATCATAGATATTTTTTTCCAACGGAATTTTTCATCAAACTCAGAGTCAGATAGATCTAAAATAGATTTATCATCAAAAATTATTTTTCCAGAACTTTCTCCACCAGTAAGCATTCTAATTAACGATAATCCAAGTGTGCTTTTTCCACACGCACTTTCACCGGCAATACCCAAAGATTCTCCAGTATCTAATTGAAAATCTACATCATCTACAGCATAAACAGGACCTTTAGATGTAGAATATCTAGAAAATAGTCCATTAACAGATAACAGAGTCATGTATTACTTAGATCCATCTAGAATTTTTATTTTGCACTAAGGGATATAAACAACATTGTTAGAATTAAAAAATCGATTCAAATGATATTTCCAATATGCGGCTTTGATGCAAAAAATGCAGTTTTATGTCCTCAATGTGAAGCAAAAGTAGAGAAAGGGGAGCTAACTAAAGCAGATGTAGAGGCATCAATTACATTAGCAAAAATTGCCAAATCAAACAAAGAAATAGAAAATTTCACATTATTTTCATGTAAGGACTTTGAAGGAAATTTCATTTTATCAATGGCAAAAAATGACATAATGGCAATTAGACAAAGTAGAACATTATACAGATTAATTCAGGATCAGTTTAAAGAAAAAATTTGGCTAGTTGAAGCAGATGAAACAGACAAAAAATTCATCGAAGATTTATTCTTCCCTACAAAGATTTTAACAATTAATTCTGTTTTTTCAGGAGGCAATCAAAAAACTAAAGCTGTAGTTTCAGGTAAATGGACACCAAAATTCCCAATTGACACCAAAAAAGTGGTTGAAATTGTTAAAAACGCCCGAAACCTTGACATTGAGATAGAATTTGAGGATAAATGAAAATGGTTTTTGTTAAAACTCACGACATTTCAGAATTAAACCAAGAGCTAATTGGAAAGCAAGTAGTACTAGGCGGATGGATTGAGGATCTTAGAAAATTAGGAAAAATGTCATTTATCACACTTCGAGACATTTCAGGAATTTCTCAAGTAATTGTTAAAGGAGAATTAAATGATAATCTTGGAGAAATTAATCGTCAAAGTGTTGTAAGCATTAAAGGAATTGTTCAAGAAACTAAAGCTAGAGATTTTGAATTTGAAGTAAAAGCTGAAGAGATCGAAGTGTTAGGAAAAGCAATCCATCCATTACCAGTAGACCCAATTGGAAGATTAGAAAGTAACATCGATACAAGATTAAATCATCGCGCATTAGATATGAGAAATCAAAAGACAGCATCAATTTTCAAATTAAGACATTATGTTTTACAAATATTACGTAAAACATTGGCTGAAAAAAAATTCATTGAAATTACAACACCAAAAATTATTGGTAGTGCAAGTGAAGGTGGTGCAGATTTATTTTCATTGGAATATTTTGGAAAGACAGCATACCTAGCACAAAGTCCTCAACTGTACAAAGAACAAATGACAATAGGATTAGAAAGAGTATTTGAAATTTCAAACTTTTACAGAGCAGAAAACTCACATACTGGAAGACATCTAACAGAATTTACCAGCATAGACATTGAAGCAGCATTTATGGATTACAATGATGTCATGGATGTGTTAGAAGCATTAGTTATTGCAGTTTACAAATTTACAGCAGAAAATTGTAAGAAAGAACAAGAATCAATTGGACATACAATTGAAATTCCATCTGCCCCATTTGAAAGAATTACTTACAATCAATGTGTAGAAGAGCTCAAAAAAGCAGGTGAAAAAATTGAGTTTGGAGATGACTTGTTAGATTCACATTTAAGAATAATTGGAAATAATCATCCAGGATTTTACTTTTTAACTGATTGGCCAATGAAACTCAAGCCATTTTACATCAGAGAGAAAGATGAAGATGCAACACTTTCACGTTCTTTTGATTTGCAATATGGGTATCTAGAATTATCATCAGGAGGAACCAGACTTCATGATTCAGAATTACTAAAAGCAAGATTATCTGAACAAGGGTTGGATCCTGCACAATTTGAGGATCATCTTAAAACATTTGATTGGGGAATGCCACCACATTCAGGTTGGGGAATGGGATTAGACAGACTAATGACAACATTAATCGGAATTGATAATGTTCGTGAAGTAGTTCTTTATCCAAGGGATCCAGATAGACTATCACCATAGACACAACTTGTGGCAAGATTTGAGCTACTTTAGCTAATTTTATCCATAACTTTCTTAATTTTTGAATATAGAATAACTTTTGAAATTCTTCTTTTTACTTAATACCAAAAACAGAGAATCAATATCTGAAGATGAAGTTTACCCGCAAAGATTTAGAGGAGTTCAAGATTGTATTGAAGAAATTGTCTCGTTGTCAAAAATCAGATTAGGATTTCACAGGATAGTAGAACCTACAGTAAGGCAAACAAACCAAACTGTATCTTCTTCAGGTATTTTTTCACAAAGAACCTGATATCTTTTAGATAACATGAGGCCATAATTAGGCTCAAGGAGTATAAGATTACAGGGTCATTCTAAAAAAAGTCACTCAGTACTAGAAGCAATATTTAGAAAAATGAAGTACTCTCAATCTTTTTAATATCTTTTTTTGATGTAAATTTATGAAAATATCTATTATTATTGCAATTATGATCATGATGACAATGTCATCAACTGCTTTTGGTGTGGTACTCGTATTTTTAGATAAAGATGTTTATGAAATTCCTACTCCCGATAATCCATTAACGGTTTTTATTGAATCTCCAGGTAAAGTTACGATTTCTGTAAGTAATGGGGATGTTGCAACTGTATTGGGAGATACAACCACTGGGGAATTTACCATTTACCATGATGATTATGATTTCATTGAAGGTACAATGTTAATTGCAAATCACATTAATGATTATACTTTAAAAGAATGGACAGATGTTTCGACTTTTACTAAAACAGGATTAGCTGTACCTGCAAAAGAAACAACTAGTGTAAAAACAGGTAATGGTGGAGGTTGTCTAATTGCAACTGCAACTTATGGCTCTGAGATGTCACAACAAGTTCAACAACTCCGAGAACTTCGTGATAATCAATTAATGAACACAGAATCAGGAACTGCATTTATGGCAATGTTCAATGACATTTACTATTCCTTTAGTCCAACCATTGCAGATATGGAAAGAGAGCATCCAATGTTTAAAGAAGCAGTAAAACTTGCAATCACTCCAATGATTAGTTCATTATCTCTAATGGAAAATGCTGAATCTGAATCAGAAGTATTGGGTATTGGAGTTTCAGTAATTGCATTAAACTTGGGAATGTATCTTGCAGTTCCAGCTATAGTTCTAGTTGGAATTAGAAAATCCA